>Ga0209614_1000056_pt1 | contig 94991 bp, 73 predicted proteins | sample BlaSprsedimmetaG_FD_185484 | JGI IMG/M metagenome (GOLD analysis project Ga0209614, IMG submission 185484) | Hot spring sediment bacterial and archeal communities from California, USA to study Microbial Dark Matter (Phase II) - Blank Spring... ... | reverse complement strand
ATTATGGTTCTGGCTGTCATTAAGTGTTGTAAATGCACTTGCTGAATTGAAAAAATTAAAAATGGGCACACCATATATTAGTACATAGCCAGATAACTACGTAGATGCCATTGCGTAAACATTTGTCAAATAATATGATGTAATTACGCTTTGTCAAGTAATAAAATTGCCTGCACAGGTACAATTAAAAATTACAAAACCATTCATTTTTCCCTGATCACCACAATATACACCGGGAAATGGTCGCTGTATCCGCCCTGCCAGGTATTTCCCACATAGGTGCGGTAGGGATAGCCTCTGTACTGCCCGTCCTGCTGGGTAAGAAATTCTTTATTGAACACCCTGGCAGAATAGAAAGTAAAAGTGGAATAATCTTCCCCCAGCAAACCCTGGCTGATAATGATCTGGTCGAACAGGTTCCAGGCGTCCCGGTATGCCAGGGATCCCACCCCCATGCGGAACAGGGGGAACATGCAGTTGTACAGTTCCCCTTCCCTGAGCCGGTTTTTGTTTTTCCCCGCCCTGAGGATTTTTCGTACACTCTGGTTTACCGGATCATCGTTCAGATCGCCCAAAACTACGATTTTGGCATGGGCATTTTCTTCCAGAATACTGTCTGCCAGTGAACGGGTGAGCTCGGCGGCAGCAATTCTTCGTGGCCGGCTGGCTTTTTCTCCCCCTCTGCGCGAGGGCCAGTGGTTCACAATGAAATGCATCGGCTCCCCATGGAACAGACCGGAAACCAGTAACTGGTCGCGGGTATAGATTCTTTCTCCTTTCTCGTCAAACAGGGGCAATTCGGCGCTCAGGGAATGGGTCACGGTAAAATACCGGGGCTGGTAAAGTAATCCCACATCCACCCCTCTCAAATCGGGTGAATCATAATGAACAATATGGTAATTGGCATCCTTCAGGAGGGGATGAGCCACCAGGTCTTCCAGCACCGACCGGTTTTCAATTTCCGATACTCCCAGAATAGCTGGTCCGCCGGGAATGCCTTCATCGGCTCCGATCTGTGAGATGACCCGGGCCAGTTTGCTGATCTTATCCCGGTATTTTCGGGAGTTCCATTCATTGGGCCCGTCAGGGGTGTATTCCTCGTCGTTCACCCCTTCGGTGTTGAGGGTGTCGAACAGGTTTTCCAGGTTGTAAAAGGCGATGATCCCGGCCTCAAATTCTTTCTGGGCGGGCAGAAGGACTGTCACGGAACACAGCCATAGTAACAGGGTCAGTTTTTTCATATGCAGTCATCCGGGGTAAACAACAAAATTACATCTAAAAGCGAGATGGCCCAATTCCATCTCAATTTTCTGCTGAAAAGGCGTATCTTTACAGTCTTTACTTTAATCGACACTGTATGAACAAACAAGCTGCAGTTTTCCTGCTCTTGCTGCTTTTCCCCGCCATTTTAATGGCGCAGGAAGGCAAAATCAGGGGAACGGTAACTGAAACGGATGCTTCGGTTAAACTGCCGGGCGTAAGCATTACCGGTCCCGACCATAATCTGCTTACGGTGACCGATGCGGAGGGGAATTTTGAGATCGACGTTCCTGCCGGGGAGATCATACTGCATTTCCGTCTGGATGGATACCGGGAACATACCCTGCATGTGCGGGTGCCTGAAAACGAAACCACCTCGCTGGGAACCATTCCCCTGATGGTGCAGGATGATTTCCGCACATCGCTGCCCACCCTCAGTATAACCGATACCGATGCGGAAAACGGTCTGGAATCGCAAACCATCCAGGGCCTCCTGAGCTCTTCCGACGATATTTTCGAATCCACGGCTGCCTATACCTTCGGACCCGTAAGGTTTCAGATCAGGGGGTACGATTCCCGGTACACGGATGTATGGATCAATGGATTCATGGTCAACGATGTGGAATCGGGAGCACCCTACTGGTCGAACTGGGGCGGGCTGAACGATGTGATGCGGAATGCCGTGATCACCACGGGGCCCTGGCCTGACGGAAACAGCTTCGAGCCCGTGGGGGGAATGTCGCGGATCATTACCGATGCTTCGGCCTACCGGAAAGGGGTCAAAGCCGTGTATTCCCTTTCAAACAGGACATACCGCAACAGGCTGATGGTTACCTATTCCACCGGTCTGCTGGAAAACAACTGGGCCTTTACCGGTTCGTATTCCAGAAGATGGAGCCAGGAAGGGTATGCCGAAGGAACGTTTTACGATGCCCACAGCCTGTTTTTTGCTGCCGAGAAAAGGATCAGCGACCGGCATACCCTGAATTTCACGGTGCTCGATGCCATTTACAACCGTGGAGTTGACGGGGGGTCCACCCAGGAAGCCTATGACCTGGTTGGATCCAACTACTACAACCCCTACTGGGGGTACCAGAACGGGGGAAAAAGAAATTCCAGGGCCCGTTCATCGAATAAACCCCTGTTCACCCTGAATCACAAATGGGATGTAGATGAGAACACCCGCATCAGTACCACCGCCGGGTACTGGTTCGGGGAAAGTGGCTACACGGCCCTCAACTGGCACGATGCGGAAGATCCCCGCCCCGATTACTGGAGGAAACTTCCCAGTTTTTACGATGATCCGGCCGACCAGGAAAGGGTGGCTGAAACCTGGTCCGATCCCTCCGTTTCCCAGATCAACTGGCTGGCACTGTACCAGGCCAACTGGAACAACCTGGTGGCAGTGGAAGATGCTGACGGAATTCCCGGGAATACGGTCACCGGCTACCGCTCCAAATACATCGTGGAAGACCGCAGGAACGATATATCCCAGTTCCAGTTCCATACACAGGCATCGCATACCTCAGGTAAATGGACTTTCAACGGTGGGCTGTTTGCAGACATTTACCACGGAAAGAACTTCAATGTGGTGGAAGACCTGCTGGGAGGCGAATTTTGGGTAGATATCGACCAGTTTGCCGAAAGGGATTTTCCCGACGATCCCGATGCCATTCAGAATGATCTGAACCATCCCAACCGGATCGTCAGGGAAGGGGATATCTACAATCACAACTATTCAGCGCACCGGAACGAGTTTTCCCTATGGAGCCTGGCCCGTTATACCACCAACCGGCTTACCCTGTTCCTTGGAGGGAATATGACGGGTACCTCCCTGTGGAGAGACGGGCATACCCGGAAAGGTTTGTTTCCCGATAATTCATTCGGAAAATCTGAAGTGCTGAACTATGCCACCTTCGGGATTAAAACGGGAGCTGAATACAGGCTTACCGGAAGGCATATTTTCCGGATAAATGCCCTGTTCAGCAGTGAACCCCCCAACTTTAGGTCTGCTTTCCTGTCGCCCCGTACCCGGAACAGCGTGACACCCGGCCTGACCACCGAAAAAATCTATTCGGCCGATGTTTCCTACTATGCCCGTCTGCCCTTTATTACCGGAAGGCTTACAGCCTATTACACCCGGTTTGAAGACCTTACCGAGGTGGCCAGCTTTTACCATGATGAGCTCAGGTCCTTTGTAAACCATTCCATGACGGGGATCGACAGGGAACATTACGGAATAGAATACGGAGCGGAGTTCAAACTCTCGCCCTCTTTTTCCCTGAGCACCGTGGCAGCCCTGGGCCAGTACCTGTGGTTGAGCAATCCCTCCATTACCATCACTCAGGACAACAACAGCGAAGTGCTGCGCTCGGACGAGGTATGGGTGAAATATTTCCGATTGAATGGAACTCCGCAAACGGCGCTCGCGGCAGGACTGGAATACAGCTCATCGAACAACTGGTGGGTGGGGATTACCGGAAGCTACTATGACCACATATACATTGATTTCAACCCCGTGTCACGCGTGCAGGATGAAAACGGCTACTACCCTTACTGGCAGGTGATGGAGAAACAGCCCGCCGGTTACCTGCTCGATGCGTTTATTGGCAAAACATGGTACCTGGATAATCTCTATGTCAATCTCTCGTTCAATTTGAGCAACCTGACCAATAACACGGAATTCATTACTGGCGGCTTTGAACAGTACCGTTTCGATCCGGAAGATCCCGGCCAGTTTCCGCCCAAGTACTATTACTACTATGGATTCAATTATTTCCTCAATTTGAGCGTCAGGTTCTAAGATGTATCCGATATGAAAGAAAAAATGATGATCATGAAACGCATAGGATATATTACCGGGGTCTTTTTTGCCACGACTTGTTTCCTGACAGGTTGTGTGGATAAATTCGATGAGGAACCCCCGTTCACTCCCATTAAATACGGAACCATTGTCTCCATTGCACAGGTAAAGGAACTCTACAGCGGGGAACTTGCCAAACCCTGGTATGAGCGTTCTCCGGTACAGATCACCGAAGACTGGGCCATTACCGGGGTGGTCACCGGAAGCGACAAAGTGAACGGAAACCTGTACAAGGAAGGATACCTGGAGGATGCTTCGGGTGGAATATTGCTGAAGTTTCTCGCAACTGGTGGGTTTTATCTGGGCGATTCGGTGATATTGAATGTGAAAGATCTGTACCTGGGCGATTACGGGAATTTTATCCAGCTGGGGGATGTTCCCTATACCGATAACAGCGGGAATTACCGTGTCTCGGGTTTCAACAAGGACCGGCGAATGGTAAAGGTTTCCATCGGCCATCCCTTTCCGCCTGCACAGGCGGGTATCCAGCAGGTTAAAAACGATCAGTACCCGGGCCGCCTGGTACAGTTTCACGGGGTGCAGTTTGCTTCCTATGAACTGGGAAAAACCTGGGCTGAACCCCTGGCCGACCCGCCGGCCGCTGCCAACCGTTACCTTGAGGACTGTGACGGGAATACGATCATTGTACGGACCAGCGGGTATGCCACCTTTGCGGGCGACTTGCTTCCCGTGGGGAACGGTTCCGTTACAGGGATCGTTACGGTTTTCAATAACGACTACCAGCTCATTATCCGGGATTTTTCAGAAGTGCTTCTCAACGGGGAACGATGCATTCAGAATGCCCAGGAACTGGGTACGCCGGTGGAAACCCTGAGCGAAGATTTTGAAAGCATTGCCGATGATGAGGATATCCTGATCGATGGCTGGCAGAACCTGATGATTGCGGGGAACAGGATGTGGAGGAACAAGGTGTATTCGGGGAACAGCTATGCCCAGGCCACCGGATTCGGTTCCGGAATGGATTACCTGGAAATCTGGCTGATCACCCGTCCCGTGACCATTTCCACACAGAAAATCCTTTCATTCCAGACTGCCAAAGCCTACTGGGAGCATGAACCTGGGAACCATCCCCTGGAAGTGCTGGTATCCACCGATTATGACGGGACGAATTTTTATTCGGCTACCTGGGCCCCGGTATCGGCTACCCTGGCCACCTCATCCAGCCCCGACCATACCTTTATCAATTCCGGAAATATCAGCCTGCCGGTGGCTGCGGGACAGAATGCCGTCATAGCCTTTAAATATACAGGAAGCGGCACGGAATCTACCAGCTACCGGCTCGATAACATCAACATAACCACAGGAAAATAAAAGAAATGAACAGAAGATATTCAACAGGCTTGTTTGCCATGCTGTCAGGGATTATACTGACCATAGCGCCGGCCTGCGACCGCGAACCCGTTGTGCCTCCTATGCCCCGTGTGGAACCCATCAGCATTGCCGATCTTCGTGCAATGTATCAGGGTGAAGATGTTACCCTGGATACCGCTGTATACATTCAGGGCATTGTGACGCTTACACCCGAATTGAACAACATACCCGATTTCATTGCCTACCTGCAGGATGGTACGGGAGGGATTACCCTGACCATTTCGGGGAATAACACCCTTTCCGGCGGCTCGGAAGTGAAGGTGCTCTGCGAAGGCCTCACCCTGACCGGTTACAACGGCCTGCTTCAATTTGGGGAAGTGGACCTGGTAACGCAATCGGAGCTGATCGATTTGTCTGCAGGGATGCCTGAACCGGTGCAGGTGACCATTCCACAGGTGCTGGCAGGGGAACATGTGGCGGAATACGTCGAAATAACCGGTGTGCAGTTCAAAGAGGGAGGCTCTTTCAGCGGAAGCAAAACCCTTACCGATTGCACCTCCGAAGTGGCGGTTTACACCCGTAGTGAAGCCACCTTCGCAGAAAATGCCCTCCCGGCAGGAAACGGCACCTTCCGGGGTGTGGTTTCCGTATATAACACCCCTCAGCTCATTGTGGCGGATCCCGCCGTTCTGGATATGGCGGGAGAGCGGTGCGGGGGGACGGCCGGGGAATATTTGAATGAGGATTTCGAATCCGTTGAAAATTATGATGAAATCACGACTCTCGGTGGCTGGACCAATCCCCTGGAAGCAGGCGACCGCCTTTGGATTGCCAGGGAATTCAGCGGAAATACCTATGCTCAGGCTTCGGCATATAATTCAGGTCTGAGCGAGATGATCAGCTGGCTCATTACCCCGGTGGTGAACCTGAGTAGCTCCACGGCGCCGGTACTGACCTTCGAAACCGCTACCGGGTATCACAACGGAGCTACCCTTGAGGTTCTGATCTCGACCGACTATGATGGATCGGGCAGCCCGTGGAACTATACCTGGACCGGCCTGAATCCCACCCTGGCCAACGGACCTTCGGGAGGGTACAGCGATTTCATCTCTTCAGGCAACATTGACCTTTCGGCATACAAAGGCCCTGTGTACATTGCTTTTAAATATACCGGTGCCGATCCGTCGGCTACCACCACCTGGCAGATCGATAATATCCTGATTGCAGAAAGTTCGAAATGATTGGCCGGAGGGTTTATATGGCCCTTGTGATTGTCCTGGTGGCAGGGAACCTCCATTCCCAGCCTGAAGGATATTATACCCCTGCCGAAGGCCTTACGGGAACCGAACTGAAACAGGCCCTGCATGATCTGATCGACGATCATACCGTGGCCACCTATGCAGCGCTGTGGGATCATTTCTATTACACCGACCGGCGTTCCGACGGAACCATCTGGGATATGTATTCCGACAATCCGGAAGGCGAGCACCCCTATGTGTATGAATTCGGGACCGATCAGTGCGGGAATTATTCCGGGGAGGGCGAATGCTACAACCGGGAACATTCCTTCCCAAAAAGCTGGTTCGGAGGCGAGGTGGAGCCCATGTACACCGACCTTTTTCATATTTATCCCACCGACGGGTATGTGAATAACCGGAGGGGGAATTATCCTTACGGGGAAACAGAGAATCCTTCCTGGACCTCGCAGAACGGCAGCCGGCTGGGGGCTTCATCGCTCGACGGTTATACAGGCACCGTGTTCGAACCCGTGGATGCTTACAAGGGCGACCTGGCCCGGACGTATTTCTATATGGCGGTGAGGTACTATTCGGAAGACGAGTCCTGGCCCGGCAGCGATATGACTGCCGGAGCGGAACTTCTGCCCTGGGCGCTCGACATGTTGCTGGATTGGCACCAGAGCGATCCGGTAAGCGAAAAGGAAACTGCCCGGAATGAGGCGGTGTATGAGATACAGGGAAACCGCAACCCTTTCATCGACAGGCCCGAGTGGGCGGAGGCCGTATGGGATGTTTCTGGAGGGACAGGGCCGGCGACAAATGTTGCGGGGACTATTTTTCTGTATCCGAATCCTACGGAAGGTGAGGTCAGTTTTTCCATTCCTCTGCAGGAGGAACACACCGGAATGCTCAGAATATACCATCTTGCAGGCGGTTTGCTGCATGAAGAAACGGTGTATGACCGGAGTTCACACCGGCGCGATTTTTCCTTTCTGCCTCCCGGTATGTATCTGGTGGAGGTACACACCTCCTGTGGAACATTCCGGGCAAAGCTGATGGTAAAATAACCCCCTGACGCTGGCTTCGTTATGTAAGGCTTTATTCGGTGATCATTGATTACCCGTAACGCACATTCCCCAGCCAGTCGTCCCATCCCCGCCATCCTTCTTTTTTATAGGCAATATCCGGGTAGGCGTAAATGTTCCGTGGCTTCCTGGGGTGTGAAACCAGCAGCCCCTGGCAATACAGAAACCATTCTTCCCTGCTTTTCAGCTCCAGGGTATGGACAAAACGGCGGGTGTCGTAGAACGAACGGTATTCGATGTTTGTTCCCAGCCAGTCTTCCCAGCTTTCCCAGCCCGAGCCTTCATATTCCAGGTGGGGTTTGAGGGGTATCAGAAGTCCATAGGCCCTGGCTGTTTCCTGAATGTGCGATGCCTGCTCTATCCATTCCGCTTTGCTTTTCAGCCGGCAACTGCGCACGAATTCCCTGGCATGGTGGAACGGGGAGTAATCCTTTCTTTTTTCCGGGGGAACCAGCCAGTCGGTCCATCCCTTCCAGCCTGTATGCCTGTATGTCTTTTCAGGATCAGGGGGGACTCCTTCCGGCAGGCGGGGGCGGTTGCGGAACAGGCCCCTGGCAAAGGCCTCCCATTCTTCCTTGTATTCGAACCCCTGTTCCCTGGCTTTTTCCCTGGCCTCAGAAAATGGCAGGTAGGGATTGGCCGGCGATGCTTCCCAAAGATCGGGCCCGGATGGTCCGGTAGCGGGTTGGGGATCTGAACGGGCCGGTTTTTCCGGTTCATCCGCTACCCCAAGCCAGTCGTTCCATCCTTTCCACCCCAGGTGGCGGTAGGCTTCATCGGGTTTCAGGGGAAGGTTTCCCGGCAGCTCGCTGCCGTGCTCTTTTACATAGTCATTCCATTCTTCCCTGTTTTTTATGTTCAGCGAACGGGCATAAGCACGGGCCTCGCGAAAATCCATCCGGCGAGGCTTTTCTTCCTGGTCCCAAAGGGTGGGTTCTTTATTCATAGAAAGAGTTGGTTCCTTCAAAAATACACAGGAATCGGCACAAACGGGAAACAGAAAATGAAAAATATAACTTTCCGAACTCCTTTTTTTTCAGAAAAATCACCTGATGATCAGGAACAGCAAATTTTCTGATAATTAGTATATTTGATATCTGTACCGGAATGCGTAAAAAAGAAAGCACATATTTTCGGAACAAAGTGGTTCTGATCACCGGCTCCAGCCGCGGAATCGGAAAAACCCTGGCATGGCAGCTCGGAAAGACGGGCGCGCGGGTGGTGCTGAACGGCCGCTCCCCTGAGCGGCTGAAGAATCTGGAAGAAGAAATGCGGGGGGAACAGGTGGAGGTGAAAGGGGTATTGGCCGATGTGACCAATCCCGATGAATGTACGCGGATGATCCGGGAGGTAATCGACCATTTCGGAAGACTCGATATGCTGGTGAACATGGCCGGTTTGTCGATGAGGGGCGAAGCTGCCGATCTGCATCCCGACGTGTACCGGATGACCATGGAAACGAACTACCTGGGGTCGGTGTATCCTACCCTGGCGGCTCTTCCGCATATACGGGCGACCAGGGGAAGTATTCTGTTTATTTCCAGCGTATCGGCCCTGATGGGTTTTCCGCAGTTCTCCGCATATTGCGCCTCTAAAATGAGCCTGACGGCCCTGGCCGAATCATACCGGCTGGAAATGACCGGTACCGGGGTACATATCGGTATTATTTACGTGAGTTTTACGGAAAACGAGCGGGGGAAAACCGTTCTGGATGCCCGCTCCCGGCTGGTGCGGAAGGAGGAAGTATACAAAGGGAAAATGGACTATGTTCCCCGGGAGAAGGTAGCCCGGAGCATTATCAGACAGCTTTACCGCCGCCGCTACCGGGTGAACCCGTCTTTCTACGGGAAATTTCTTTCCTTCATGAAAAGGTTCTTCCCGCGCCTTTCGTTTGCCATTCTGCACATGGCCCGGAGGAAAGGGATTATCTGAAAAAAAGCGTTGTTACCGGGTTTTCCGGCCGGCTTTTTTCTGAACATCATGGCTGTTTCCATCCGATTGATTCTCATGGGAAAAGCCATGGACATACCCTGCTGTGCAACAAATCTTTTCGGCATTCGTCTATTAAAACAAGAAACTGAAAATAATCCCGAATCATGATCAGGAATTTTTTTATTACTGCCTTTCGGTTTTTTGTCCGTCACCGTTTGTTCACTTTTATCAATGTGCTTGGCCTGGCTGTGAGCATAGCCCTGTTTATTCTCATCAGCCTGTATGTGGGCACAGTGCTCCAAACAGACCGTTTCCATGAAAACGCCGACAGGATCTACCGGCTGGAACGGCCTCAGATACACAATATTCCGGGCCCTTTCGGACCGTTTATTCTGGAACATTTTCCGGAAGTGGAAAACTATGTGCGAATGTGTGAGGGAACGATTTCCAGCCGTCTGTTGGGATACGAACAAAAGCATATAAAACTGGAGCACCTCTGGCTGGCAGACCCGTCGTTTTTCGACATGTTCAGCTTCCCGCTGACGGCTTCCTCAGGCAGTGTGTTCGAGGCGCCCGACCGTATCGTGCTGTCGCGCTCCACAGCCGAAAAGCTGTTTGGCTCTGAAAATCCGGTAGGGAAACAGAGCATGGTGGATAACCGGTTTAGCCTCCAGGTAGACGGGGTGATGGAAGATCCCCCTGTCAATTCCAGTATCCGGGCCGATGCGGTGATCTCCATGCAGTACATCACCACCCTTTTCAATGACCCGCAATGGCTGGAAAGTTTCATAAGGTGGAACTACAATATGTTGCTGCAGCTGAAGCCGGGTACCGATCCGGAAGCCCTTGTGGAAAAAATCAACAGCGAGCTGTATGATTTTCTTTCACGGAATATGAATATACCGGAAGAAGATAAGCCGGAATTCATCCTGACCCCCCTGGATCAGATTTATTTCAATTCGTATGTCAGTTACGACGGCTTCCGGCACGGGAACAAAGCCCATGTATATGTGGCCATGGGGATTGCCCTGATCATTCTGTTGCTGGCGGTGGTGAATTTTGTCAATCTTTCCACGGCCCAATCAACGGAAAGGACCCTGGATATCGGGCTGAGAAAAACCCTGGGCGCTTCGGGCAGGCATCTGATGATGCAGCATCTGGCCGAAAGTGTGCTGATCACCTGCCTGTCCACCCTCCTGGCCCTGGCGCTGGTTAGTCTGACCCTGCCTTTTTTCTCCTCCCTGGTGCGGATGGATCTTTCCCTGTGGCCTGTCCGGCCGTGGGTGATGGTTGTGCTCGTTACCGGTCCGGTGCTGCTGGGAGTACTGGCCGGCCTGTACCCGGCTTTCTATCTGAGGAGTTTCCCTCCCCTGCGGATCATGTCTTCGGGTGAAACTCCGGGTTCCGGAGGGGCTCTGTTCCGGAAAGCGCTTATCATGGGGCAGTTTACCGCGGCCATTGCCCTGATCATTTTTACCCTTCATGTGGAAAAACAGGTGCGGTACATGAACAGCCGCGACCTGGGATTTTCCAGGGAGAATAAATTTGTTCTGGAAACATCGCCGGCATTGAAGGAAAGCAAGTCGGCCTTCCTGCACGAATTGTACAGCCACCCCGGAGTAGTGGCAGCCAGTTTTCACGGATACCCGGTGGGAAGGATCGATGAAAAATGGTCGATGAGAAACGGTGCAGTGGATGTCAGTTTTCGTGTACAATTGGCCGATTCGGCTTACCTCCGGGCCATGGGACTGACCCTGGTGGAAGGAAGGAATTTCAGGAACCATGAACCGGCCGATTCGGCCTATGAAGTGATATTGAACCGGAAAGCAGTGGAAATGTTTTCACTGGAAGAACCGTTGGAACTGGCTTTTACTTTCTTCAACAACAACCGTTTCCGGGTGGTGGGCGTAGTGGATGATTTTCACTTCGAATCGCTGCATAAACCGGTTGAACCCCTGATGATCATCAACCGGGCAGGGACCAGCTATGTCACCGTGCGCTGCCGTGATCATGCCGAAAACGAGGTCAGGGGGTTGTTGGAAGGCCTGTGGCAGAAATATTCTCCCGGTTATCCCATGATCTGTCAATCCATGGATATGCGACTTCGCAAGTTATACCGCGACGAGGGCCGGCTGAAGAACATTGCGTCGGGTTTTTCGGCTTTTTCCCTTTTTATTGCCTGCATCGGCATGTTCGGGCTTAGCCTGTTCCATATTGGTAAACGGATCCGGGAAGTGGGTATCCGCAAAACCCTGGGGGCTTCGTCGGCAGGCATTATCCGTTTGTTTACCTGGCAGTTCGGGAAGCTGGTAGCCTTATCAGCCCTGCTGGCTTTTCCCCTGTCATACTGGCTTATCTCCCGGTGGATGCAGAACTTCATCACACCGGCCGGCCAGTCGTGGGTACTGTATGCCGTGGCGGGAGGTATATCGGTAGTGGTGGCCCTGCTGACAGTGATGGTGCGTTCGTTCCGGGCTGCCGGCACCAATCCGGCGGAGGTGCTGAGGGATGAATAAAAATGCCTGCACTCCCTTTGGTCGCACGGCCTTTTCCCATTTCCCGTCCCAGCAAGCAAGCTTGCGGCCGGGAAATGAAAAAAGCCCGCCACAGTGTGGCAGGCTTTTCGTTTGTAGCTCCACCAGGATTATCCCGCCTGCGGCGGCATGGACCTGACAAATCCGCGTAACGAAACGAAAATCCTGTGCTCCCTTTGGTCGCACGGCCTTTTCCCATTTCCCGTCCCAGCAAGCAAGCTTGCGGCCGGGAAATGAAAAAAGCCCGCCACAGTGTGGCAGGCTTTTCGTTTGTAGCTCCACCAGGACTCGAACCTGGATTTCAAGTTTAGGAAACTCGCGTTCTATCCCTTGAACTATGGAGCCGTAAACCGGATGCAAATATACTGCTTTCCGGATTTTTATCAAAAAGAGACCGGTTTTGCCTTATCTAAGCCTCCTCGCGCCAGCCGTACGCTATTACAATCCGTACCTTGAGCTTTGAGTTCAGACCGAATCCGTAAATGTGTTCGTATTTAACGGGAATGCACTCGAAATGATTATGCCGCATAATTTCGGTACCCGGCGTCCCGTCGGTGGTTTCAATGATCGATATCGCCCGGTCATGATCGTTGCCGGTAACGGCATTGTATACCCAGGCAGAAATATCCTGACCCTCATTGTAATCACAGGTGAGGGTAATGGTCCTTTCTTCGAGGTTTACCTCAACGGCAGGTGTAAACCAGGTCCCGGTGGCAACCCCTTCAATCTCCACCAGCTTGTCGGTTTCCGGATTGTAAGAATACTCCCCTCCCAGTACACCATCCCAGAAACAACCGGCCACATTATCGGGAAGGCTGTTATGCACCATGATGAAACGGGTCCTGCCGTCGTTGCCGGCTTCATAGCTTTCAGGCAGGTAGCTGAAAAAAATCCAGCGACTGGTTTCTATTCCGGCCAGGTTTTTAATAATGATCGATGCATTACGGGATACTGCCGAAGGATCGTCAAACCAGGCCTTGATGTTGTTTGCGTCAGACTCACTGGTGGTTTCAAAAATCAGGGGATATTCCATGGTCAGGCCCGGTTCTTCATGATAGACCAGTTCGCCGCTGCCACTGTATCCGTTCGGGGTTGTGATGCGTTCGGTTTCATGGCCAATGCTGTTGATAATCACCACCTTGTCAGTTGTTGATATCCCTTCGATTTCCATTTCTGCCAGGTTGTTCAGAATATCCGGGAAATTCATGGTGTATCCTTCACCCAGGAGCCCGGAAATTTGCGATACATGCACGGTGTCAATTTCAATACTGCCGGTAAGCGTCCCATCCACCTGCAAATTCCCTGCAAAATAGGCATTTCCCTGTCCGTCGATCTTCACCCGGTCGGTCCAGGACCCTGAATATGTCCTGTAATACAAGGGATAGGCTGAATTAACCGTCAGATTGTACCCGGAGGTGGCAGTACCCAGGACTAACCCTTCTTCCCAGTTCAGGTTCAGGTTGTTCCCGTTCTCACCCCTGAAAAACAGGGATGCCGGTGTAAGTACTGTGAGGTAGTTGTACGGTGGGTTATACAGCTCCATTACCGGCGATGTTTCTTCGTCATACAATCTGAAAATATCCGTCCTTGGCCTGGATTCCGACGCCCATTCCGAGGATATGGCCAGAGCTATGTGGTTCTGTGTCTGCCGGTCGTAATCGGGCATCCGGATGTGCAGGCCCGGTGCGGGAAAATCATTCATTACCGCTACATCCAGCAGGGCTTGCGGCTCATTGGTGCCTAGGCCCAGCATGCTGTCCTTTCCGGTGATCCAGGCTCCGTCACTCCCGAGTTGGATACTTACCCGTGTGGAGTCCTCCCCGCCGAAAATACCCAGGGTGTTTGGCCGGTCAATGTCGGTAAGGTAAGCGTCATTACCGATCAGCAGGTTCCGTCCTCCGGGTTCAAAATTGTCCTGCAGCTCAAGCTGGGTGGTGCCGGTTTCATTCCCGATCAGCACCTTTCCTGCCGTGTAGCTGATCCCGTCCGGAGTGTTGGTCCACACGGAAGGCAGCTCCACTTCGTTGCCACGGCTGATGGATAGAAAATTTTCATTGAGAACCAGCTCCTGCAGTTCATTTTCAGGATCGGCATCGTCATCGTCGGTGTTTTCAGCGTTCCTGGCCAGCAGGGCATAGGGAACGCTCAGGATCCGGCTGCTGCCCATCAGGGTGTATTCGCTACCTCCTGCGGCATCCAGTGATATCTCCAGGTAATGAGACCCGCCACCCCAGTCAATGGTGTTCCATTCTCCGCTCAGTACGGTACCCTTACCTATTTCCAGTTGTACCACGCCAAAGGCGTCGGTTTGCACGTCATGGGCTTCGCAATAAACCGGGCTTCCGGTTTGGGATTCTGCAAGGATGCAGACCTTCAGGCTGATATCCTGACCGGCAAGAATCTGTCCCTGGTCGTTGCGGATCACTGCCTGATAGCTGAATGTTCCGGGAGTTTGGGCGGAAATGATTTGCACGGAGAGAAAAAGGCAAAACACCGGGATTATTTTTTTCATAGCGGAATGATATTTTATTAAAAAAATTTAAAGTAGTGGAAATGATTCATTCCTTCAAGGAAATAAAACGATTTTTTCACCTGAGCTTCCATTTTGAATTTTTGTCCGGGTTGCCGTACTTTTGTTTAATGCAGGAAAAATGCCCCGGCACAACCGGTAGGGGATCATCCCGGAAAAATCAATGAATAAAACCTGAAGCTATGCCGAAAAAATCATCAGGAACAAACCGGAAGAGATCTTTTGCGGAAGACCTGTACCGGTTGAATCGCACTTTTTCATCCGGAGTGCCTTCGATGAAAGAAACCCATGAGTTTGTAGACGACCTGGTATGCCTGCTGTTTCCCATCAAGGAGAACAGGAATATCAGCCTGCAGGAGATGGAGATATGTTATGAGAGGATGAAGCTCAGGCTGAAGGAATTGTTGATTCCACTGGAAAAGGAGCTGGCACAGACAAAAGAGAGAATTATCGGTAATTTTTTTCACGAATTACCCCGGGTTTTCCGGATGCTGATGGATGATGCAGAGACCTTCCTGCATTCCGACCCGGCGGCCCGAAAAATCGAGGAGGTGATCCTCTGTTATCCGGGTTTCTACAGCCTGGTGGTATACCGACTGGCGCACATTCTCTTCCGGATGCAGGTGCCTGTTCTTCCCCGGATCATGACAGAATATGCTCACGGGAAAACCGGGATCGACATTCATCCTGGCGCCCGGATCGGGGAAGAATGTTTCATTGACCACGGAACCGGTATTGTGATCGGCGAAACCACGGTGGTGGGGAACCGGGTCAAAATTTACCAGGGGGTCACTCTCGGAGCACTTTTCGTGGAAAAGGGGATGTCCAATACCAAACGCCACCCGACCATAGAGGACAATGTGATCCTGTATGCCGGCTGTACTATTCTGGGAGGGAAAACCGTGATTGGTCATGACACGGTGATTGGAGGGAACGTATGGCTGACAGAAAGTGTTTTGCCACACAGTGTGGTGTACAGGCAGCATAAAACCGTGATACACGACAGCAAAAGTTTCGAAGAACCCATTCATTATGTCATATAATTCAGAAAACGGTTATGAAAGCAAACCATATTCTCGAAACCATTGGTAACACACCCCATGTGCGTTTAAGCCGTCTGTTCCCGGAAAACTTTGAGGTATGGATGAAAATGGAAAGAAGTAATCCGGGAGGCAGTATTAAGGACCGGATAGCCCTGTCAATGATTGAGGAAGCCGAAAAGGCGGGAATACTGAAGGAAGGGTCGGTGATCATTGAGCCAACCAGCGGAAATACCGGAATAGGTCTGGCCCTGGTTGCGGCCGTGAAAAAATACCGGCTGATCCTGGTTATGCCCGAATCCATGTCAATAGAGCGGAGAAGCGTTATGGCGGCGCTGGGAGCCGAGATGGAACTGACTTCGCGCAGCCTCGGAATGAAAGGGGCCATTGACAGGGCACAGGAACTGGCCCGGGAGATACCGGGAGCCTGGATCCCCCAGCAATTTGAAAATCCGGCCAATCCGAAGATACATGAAATGACCACTGCCAGGGAAATCCTGATTGATTTTCCCGAAGGATTTGACTTTCTGGTGACCGGAGTGGGCACTGGCGGTCATATTACCGGCGTGGCCCGTGTGCTGAAAAAGAAATTTCCCGGTATGGAAGTGTATGCTGTGGAACCGGAATTGTCGGCAGTTCTTGGTGGAGGCGAACCGGGTCCCCATCCCCTGCAGGGAATCGGGGCAGGATTTATCCCGTCCATCCTCGATATAAACCTCTTATCCGGCGCCATCCCGGTGGGCAAGGAAGCTGCTTTTGTTTATGCTCGCCGGCTGGCGAGGGAAGAGGGCATCTTTGCCGGCATTTCCACCGGTGCCTCCCTGGCTGCCGTGGCCCACCTGATCAGTAACCAACCCCCTGGAACGCGGATATTGACTTTCTGCTATGACACGGGAGAACGGTATTTTTCCGTGGATGACCTTTTTCAGTAAAGGGAATGCTGTTTCCCGAAAACAATACCAGGCAAAGAATACCATATCAATGTATACAGGGCCTTTCTGTGGCCGGTATTTTACTGACTGCAATACACCGGAAATTCTTTGGATTAACCTACTACGTAGATAACTACGTAGTTTTCTACGTAGTTATCTACGTAGTAATAGTCAAATGATAAGGTTGTTACAATAATTATGTATCAGATAAAATAGAAATAGTTGATAAATATTTGTAAAATATCCCGTTCTTCCCCCGGAATTTTCCTTATTTTTGTCAAAACCGTTTTTATGAACTATCTCGATATCATTCTGGCCATTCCTCTTTTATGGGCTGTTTACCGGGGATTTACAAAAGGTCTGGTAATCGAGGTGGCATCCCTGGCGGCCCTGATCCTGGGTATCTGGGGCGCTATCCGGTTTTCGTGGTTTACGGCCGATTGGCTGACCAGGCAATGGGAATGGAGCTCACCCTCCCTTCCCGTGGTGTCATTTGCCATTACCTTTCTGGCGATCGTTATGGCGGTGCATCTGGTGGCCCGACTGGTCGACAAACTGGTGCGGGCCGTGGCCCTGGGACCGTTCAACCGGATCCTGGGGGTGGTGTTCGGAGTGGCTAAGATGGGTTTTATTCTGAGTATTGTCCTGGTCATTGTGAATGCCATTGACCGGTCGGCCCGTTTTATTCCAGAAAAAGACCGCGAAGAATCGGTGCTGTACGGCCCGGTGTCTTCATTTGCCCCTGCCCTGTTTCCTTACCTGAACTTTGAAGAGATCAGGGATCGTGTCCGCCCGGAGGAACACAGAGAAGAAATGCGGGTGTAAATAAACGGCCGGCGCCGGCTAATTGACCGCAATTGCTATCTTTGCAGAAATATCCGCAACCATGAATTTTGTTGAAGAACTGCGATGGAGGGGGATGATACACAACATGACCCCCGGTACCGAAGAGCTGGTGGAGGAAGAAATGACCACGGGCTATGTGGGGATCGATCCCACAGCCGATTCCCTGCACATAGGCCACCTGGTGAGCGTGATGATGCTGAAGCATTTCCAGGCCTGCGGACACAAACCCATTGTGCTGATCGGCGGGGCTACGGGAATGATCGGCGATCCTTCGGGAAAATCGCAGGAAAGGAACCTGCTGGATGAAGATACCCTGCGGCATAACCAGGAAAAACTGAAACAACAGCTGGCCCGGTTCCTCGATTTCGATCCTTCCCGGCCCAATGCGGCCGAAATGGTAAACAATTACGACTGGATGAAAGAATATACCTTCCTGGGGTTCATCCGGGATATCGGCAAGCACATCACGGTGAATTATATGATGTCGAAAGATTCCGTGAAAAAACGCCTGGGAGAGGATGCCACCTCGGGGATGTCGTTTACCGAATTTTCCTATCAGCTGGTACAGGGAACCGATTTTCTGCACCTGTTCCGGGAAAAAAACTGCAAACTGCAAATGGGGGGAAGCGACCAGTGGGGGAATATTGTGACCGGTACCGAACTGATCAGGCGAAAACTGGGTAAGGAAGCCTATGCCCTTACCTGCCCCCTGATCACCAAATCCGACGGGGGAAAGTTCGGGAAAACCGAAGACGGGAACGTGTGGCTTGATCCGGAAAGGACTTCACCATATAAATTCTATCAGTTCTGGCTGAATGTTTCCGATACCGATGCGGAAAAATACATCCGCATCTTTACAGGCCTTGGCAAAGAACGGATCGAACAGCTGGCTGAAGAACACAGCCAGCAACCGCATAAACGGGTTTTGCAAAAAGAGCTGGCCCGCCAGGTAACCACCATGGTGCATTCGGCCGAAGAATATGAAAAAGCAACGGAAGCTTCTTCCATTCTTTTCGGCCAGGGTACTACCGAATCACTGCGCCGCATGGACGAAGACACCTTCCTGAATGTTTTCGAAGGGGTACCCGTGGATGAAATCAGCCGGTCCCTGCTTGAGAAAGGGGTTAATGTGGTGGACCTGCTGGGAGAACATACGCATGTTTTTCCTTCCAAGGGCGAGTGCCGCCGGATGATCAAAGGAGGCGGGCTGAGCCTGAACAGGGAAAAGGTGGTATCTGCCGAATTACCGGTTACCGCCGCCTTCCTGCTGAACGGTAAATACATCCTGGTGCAGAAAGGAAAAAAGAATTACCACTTACTAAAAGTGGCCGGCTGACGTTATATAAGCATTGAACCAATCCCTTTTCCCATGAACCAGGATCCTTTTTCCTTCAGTTCACGGAACCTGCTGGTCTTTATCTGGAAAAAACGGGTTCCCCTCCTCATTCTCACCGGTGTTGCCGCGGTTGTGTCGGCTGTCGTTTCCCTGATGATCACTCCCAAATACGCATCCACGGTGGTCCTTTTTCCTTCTTCATCCACCTCTGTGTCGGAGGCCCTGCTGTCTGCCAGCCAGTTTGCCACCAACGATCTCCTGGAATTCGGCGAGGAGGAGGAAGTGGAAAGGATGCTGCAGATACTGTATTCCGACCGGATCAGGCAGGAACTTGTTGAACGGTTCGATCTGTTTGCCCATTATCAGATCGATCCGGATTCAAAATACCGGTACACAGAGCTCTATTCCGAAATGGACGACAATATTTCCTTCCGGAAAACCGAGTTCATGTCCATTGAAATCAGGGTGCTGGATACCGATCCCCGGGTGGCCGCCGATATGGCCAATGCCATTGCCGCCCTGATCGATTCCACCATCAACGGTATGCAGCGTGAAAAGGCGCGGGAAGCTTTTCTTCTGGTAAAACGGGAATATGAAAACCTGCAACGGGAGATCCGGATCATGGAAGATTCCCTGAACACGCTGAAGAAACTGGGTGTGTACGATTACGAAGAACAATCGAAAGCCCTGAGCCGGGCCTATGTGAATGCCCTGGCATCGGGGGATCATTCAGTTGCCGGAAGAATGGAAAAAAAGCTGCAGGAACTGGCAGGCTACGGCCAGGCCTACCAGGGATTGCAGGATTATATGAAGCTGGAAAAGGAAAGGCTCAGTCACCTGAAAGCCAGGTATCTCCAGGCGAAAGTCGATGCCGGGCAAACCCTGCCGCATACATTCGTGGTATCGAAGGCCTGGGAGGCTGAGAAGAAAGCCTATCCCCGCCGGAGCATTATCGTGCTTTCGGCCATGCTGAGCACCTTTGTGCTGGCCCTGTTATTGCTGGCCCTGGCGGAAGGGGTCAGAAACCGGAAACAATAGATCCTGCCGGTGAACCCTGTTATCCGAAACATACTGGTTTATCCGGCCGTACTGCTTTTTCTGGCCGTGAACCTGTGGCTGATGACCCGGGATGTGTATGTGCTGAACCTGCTGCCTGTGGTTCTGCTGCTGGCGGTCATCGCTTTCTTTTCCATCGACAGGCTGCTGCTGATCATTGTTTTTTTTACCCCTCTTTCCATTCCCTTACGACACCTGGCCGGTGATGCCGGCGCTGACCTCTATCTTCCCACCGAACCGCTGCTGGCAGGTGTCATGATCCTTTTTATTTGGAAAGTGATCAGGGAAAAGAATGCCGATCTGCGTATTCTCCTTCATCCTCTGGCTGTGGTGATCTATTTCTATCTGTTCTGGATGGTGGTGACCAGCCTGACCAGCACCCTGCCGCTGGTTTCCTTCAAGCACACACTGGCACGCATGTGGTTCATTGCCGGTTACTTTTTTGTGGCGGCGCATGTGTTTACCGATTTCCGGAACATAAAAAAATACCTCTGGGCATATATCCTGTCGCTTACTCTGGTAATTTTCTACACCCTGTTCCATCAATACCAGTACGGTCTTTTCAACCAGCAGGTTTCGCATTCCACTGTCCATCCCTTCTATAATGACCATACCGCCTACGGGGCCGCTCTGGCATTCCTCATTCCGGTTCTGGCAGGTTTTGTTTCCGGCCGGAAAGAAAAAAAAACGCACAGGATGTTCCCGTTGATCTTTCTCATAATCTTTCTGGCGGCCCTGGTGTTTTCCTATACCCGGGCGGCCTGGGTGAGCCTGGTGGCAGCCGGTGTGGTATTCCTGCTCATCAGGTTCAGAATCTCATTTACTTCTGTTGTTTTTTTCCTGCTGGCGGGAGTGGCATTCCTGTTTATGTACCGGACGGAGATCATGATGGAACTGGAAGCGAACAAGGAAACCTCTTCCACCGATTTTGCCACCCATGTGCGTTCGATTACCAACATAACGAGCGATGCATCGAACGCTGAGCGGATCAACCGGTGGAAATCGGCCCTGCGTATGTTCAGGGAAAAGCCGGTGTACGGATGGGGCCCGGGGACCTACCAGTTCAAATATGCGGGTTTCCAGATGAAGAAGGAGCGAACCTACATCAGCACAAATTTCGGTGACCTGGGGAATGCACACAGTGAGTATCTGGGCCCGCTTTCGGAATCGGGTTTACCCGGCCTGCTTGCCGTGCTGGCCCTGGTCGGCGCATCGGTTTTTACCGGTTTGCGGGTGATACACCGGGCAAGGGAGAAACCGGTCAGCGCCCTGGCATTGACCCTCCTGCTGGGGCTGATAACCTATTTCACCCACGGTTTCCTGAACAATTTTTTGCATACCGACAAGGCATCGGCACTGTTCTGGGGATTTATGGCCATGCTGGTGGCTCTGGATATCTATCATACCCGTGGAGTAAGCACGGAGGTTGCACCGGAAGAAAGCAGTAAGGATTTATGAAAAAACCAGGATATCTCAGGAACTGGGAGGGGCTGGCCCGGACCGATCCCTTATGGTCTGTCTGTACCTGCCCTGACAGGAAAAACGGGAAATGGGACAGGGAGGAATTTTTCGAAACCGGGAGGAAGGAATGGGAGCGTATTGTACGGTATCTGTCGGAACAGCATATCGACCTGCCCCGCAGTGGGGCAGCCCTGGATTTTGGTTGTGGGGTGGGCAGGCTGAGCCGGGCCATGGCCGGAACATTTTCTATAGTGACCGGGCTGGATGCATCGGCGGGCATGATCCATCTGGCCCGGAAATACCATGCCGGTGAAAAAAGCCCCGTCAGGTTTGTGTATCATGACCGGCCCGGTCTGTCCCTGTTCGGGGATCACACCTTTGATTTTATACTGGCTCTACTGGTGCTGCAACACATTCCCGTGGAAGAAGGGTTGCATTATCTGGGGGAACTGGGCCGGGTATTGAAGCCCGGAGGGATCCTTCTGCTTCAGGTGCCTGTGGCTGACTGCAGACGAAGAACAGTGTTTCAGCGGATTCGCTCGGTGTTGCGGATCAGGCAGCGGCTTGCCCTGGCCGGGATAGGGAAGGGGTATGGGATGGACATGCATTTATATTCCCCCGATGCCGTGGAGGCTGTTTTATCTGGTCGGGATACCGGGGTCATTCACCGGGTACACACCAATCATACCGAGCCGGGATATGCCGGTGATTTTCGGGTCATTTCCCCTGAACAGGCCGGGGATTATCTCAGTGTGATGATGGTGGGAAGGAAAGAAAAGGAGGGCGGTTAAAAAAACTGGGCCCCGATCAGGGTGATGTCGTCAAAAATGTTTTTATTGCCGGTCAGAATGTTCTGGCTGGCAATGATCCCTCTGATATTCTCCTCGATGCTCTGCCCGTCGCTGATGCAGGCTTCAATGGCCCGCGTTCCCATTTCCTGGTCGTTTTCATCGTGCAGTTCTGAAAGTCCGTCGGTGTAGCAAATGATCTTTGACCCCGGGCTTACGGTGAATTCTCCGGTATCGATTCGGGGAATATGATCGAGCATACCCACACCCAGGCAGCTCGTCTCAAGTTTTGTGAGGTTCTTGTTCATCCCGTCGAAGAAAACCGGTGGATTATGTGCGGCATTGATGAATTCGAGCTTCCGGAAAGCGGTATGGTATTTGGCAACAAACAGGGTGATGAACTTTTCCCCGTTGGCATTTTCAATAACCCGCTGGTTGAGTATCCTGATCATGTCTTCCAGAGGGATATCGGCTGTGAACAGGGCCCGGAGGTTGGCCTGGAAGTTCGACATGAGCAGTGCGGCGGAGATACCTTTTCCCGACACATCGGCGATAAGAAAACCCACCTCGTGTTCGCTCAGGCGCAGGCAGTCGTAATAGTCACCCCCCACGTCATAATGCGGGTGATAAAATGCTGAAACCCATATTTTATCGGTGCGGGGAAGGGTTTCGTTGTTGGGAATGAGCATGGTCTGCATTCTCGAGGCCAGCTCCAGCTCTTTCCTGATGGCTTCCTGCCGGAGGCTTTCATTGAACAGGCGGATATTTTCGATGGCCACCATGATGATATTGGAAAGGGTCTGGATAAAATGCAGGTGCTTGATGGTGGGGCTCATCCCTTTCTCTTCTTCGTCAATATCGCCAATCAGCACATAAGCCAGGGGCGAACCCTTGTGTATGACGGGAATGGTAATATCAAAATGGCGAAGGTAATTTTCTTCGTAATCTGAATTATAGGTGATTTCCCGGATGGGGATCAGGTCTCTGTTCACGTCGATGTCGCGGTACATGTCTTCGGTACATCCCGCGGTCAGGATCAGTTCCCAGTCGGTGGAAAACTTGAAGATCAGGATTTTGCCGATATTCAGGTCTTCCCGTAATAATCTTTCATACCTTTTGAGCAGCTCCTCCTGGGGAAGGTTTTCATTGATGGCCATGGTAATGTCAAGCAGGGCGCTGAGCTTGAATTTGGATACCTGCAGCCTTTTTATGGAGGGGTTCTCGCTCATGGGTTCTGAGTGAATATGCTTTTTCAGTCCTTGGCCCTTTCCGAGTAACTGTGATCGCGTGTATCGACCCGGATTCGGTCGCCCGTATTGATAAACAACGGGACATTCACCTCGGCCCCTGTTTCCAGGGTAGCGGGTTTCAGGGTATTGGTGGCCGTATCTCCCTTCACCCCCGGTTCGGTATAGGTGACTTCCAGATCAACAAAAGGAGGGAGTTCGCAGCTCAGGGCCGTTTCTGAATCGGCATGGAATACCATTTCCACATATTGTCCTTCTTTCAGAAGATCGGGAGCGCTGATGAGATCTTCGGGAATGGCAACCTGTTCGAAGGTTTCGTTATGCATGAAGTGGTAGCCCATATCGTCTTTGTACAGAAACTGGTAGGGTCGTCTTTCCACCCTCACCGTATTTACCTTGACGCCGGCAGTAAAGGTATTGTCGATCACTTTACCGGTGGTAAGGCTTTTCAGTTTGGTTCGGACAAAAGCTCCGCCTTTTCCCGGTTTTACATGCTGGAACTGGACAATGGTATAAATGTCGTTGTTGAATTCTATGCACAGGCCGTTCCTGAAATCTGCTGTTGTTGCCATAAATTCGCTCTCTGTATTGGTCCGATGGTGCAAAAATAACTGAAAATTCGGTTAAAATCACAGCGTGTACAGGAATTATCTCAATCCAGCCGGGAAGAAAGGGGATACTTCAGGCCGCTGTATTCCACCAGGTCTACTTTCATGGAACCCACCCACATGTCGAACTGGATGCGGATGGGGATAAAGTTATCGTCGTCGGTGAACCACATCAGCATATCGTCTTCGGTTTTGAACACCCTTCCCGGTTCGGTTACCGGAGCAAAAACATGGCACCGGAAAGTACCCAGGCGGGTTTTCAGAGTTTCCATCCCCCGGTATCTTACCGGAAGGGGATAGATTTCATCGGCGAAATAGGTAATCAGATCGATCTTATCGCCAATGGCCAGTTGGTTGCGGTCAACCAGTCTCAGATAATACAGGGCCGAAACCATGTCGATGATTCCCTCGGGAGTATCATGATAACCCGATAACTGGCTATAGACCCGGTTGCTGTCGCGGTTGAAGAACGTCTCATTGTAATACTGGTACCTTCCTTCGCGGATGTTTCTGATGGCCTTGACGGGAAGGCCGGTCAGGGGATCCATGAAACTTTCGTACACATCTTCCACCTTGTACAGCTTGTCGGCCAGCCCGATGGTATTGGCCCGGGCCACAGCATGATATATGGCTTTCCCGTCAAGGGTTGATTTATTCACCTCAAGGGTTCCTCTACCTCCGTTGAGGATTCCGTAATGCAACAGGTAGGTTAGTTTTTCGCCAACCAGGAAAGGAGGAGTGTATGGGTTATTCTGCCCCTTGCCTGTTTGCAGGTTAAGGAGGAAGACGCATGCTGCTGCCAGCCATTTCATTTTCATAACCGGGCATTTAAGAACATCTACCAAACACCGTGCCTGAATGGATCAGGCTGTATATAAAATCATTACCTGAGTTTGTTGCGTGGAACGGTTGGAATAAAATCTTTCAGATAAAAGGGTTCGAAATATGCTGTGTCGGCAAATTCCTTTTTTTCAAAGAGTTCACCGGCCAGGGGAGCCAGATGCCCGGCCGAGGCATGCAGCTGATCGAGGAATACGGCCCCTGGGTGGGTGATCAGCTTTCTGCATTTTCCGGCTCCGTCGCCTCCGAAAAACAGGATGCGGTCTTCGGGGAGTTCCCGGAACGATCCTGATTCCACCACCAGGGCATGAGGTTCTTTGAGGGTTTTCAGCCGGCGGGTATACCGGGCCGTATACACTTCCAGCCGGCGGGCATCGATCATGGGAACAAGAATATGTTGTCCGGGGCAGGATTCTTTTTTTTCCCTGACCTGCGGCAGGTTCAGGGCTCCCTGTGCCAGGGCTTTGAGGGTGGATATGCCTGCCATGGGGACGCCTGCTCCGTACGACAGCCCCTTGGCTACCGAAACCCCGATTCGCAGGCCGGTATAGGAACCCGGGCCCATGCTGACGGCGATCATATCCAGATCACCTGCACGGATACGCGCTTCTGCCAGTACTTCTTCAATAAAAAGCGTGAGCCGGGAGGCGTGGTCGCGAAGCCGGGTGCTTTCCCGCAGAATTACCGGAATTCCTTTATCCGACAGGCAAACGGAACACACCGGGGTGGCCGTTTCAATGCACAGGATCATAGGTGTTTCATCAGTTATTCTTCTTCTTCCCGGAACAGGGCATCTTCACTCACGATTTCCACCCCCATGCCGTGTTCCAGTTTTCTGGCAATGGCCGAATAGGGAGCTTTCACTACCCGGCAGGTATCTGTAAGCCCTTTGAGTATTTCAATATACCTGTCATCCTGAATGCCCGTTTCCACTTCCTGCATAAAAGCGGTATCCCTTCTTACCACAAAAACCACCTCACGGTATTTTTCCTCTTTCCCGGTTGATTCTTTTACCTTTCCGGTGGAATCAATCCGGGTGGTAACCGACTGGATGGGGACCGAGAGGACATGATGCCGTGTTTCTGTCTGGATATCAACGGTGGCCGACATACCGGGGCGGAACGGATTTTTCGTTGTTTCGGTAATCAGGTCCTGGTAGGATTCTCTCAGAAGCAGTATTTTGACATTAAAACTGGTTACCTGGTCGGTAGCTACTCCGGTGGTGGTTGCCGAGTTGGCGATTTCGGTCACCACACCGCGGAAGGTTTTGTCGAGGTAGGCGTCCACTTCCACAAAGGCCGTATCACCCTGATTGACCCGGATAATGTCGTTCTCGTTGACTTCCACCACCACTTCCATCCGGTTCAGATCGGCAATGCGCATCAGGTCCGTGCCGCTCATCATGGAGGTTCCCACCACCCTTTCGCCTTTTTCCACCAGCAGCATGGAGATGGTTCCCGACATAGGAGCATAGATGGTGGTTTTCACCAGGTCTTCTTCAGTTCTTTTCAGGCTGGCTTCCGCGCTTTTCACCGAAAATTCGGCGGCGCGGTATTCGGCCTGTGCCATTTTGTAGCTGGCTTCAGTGCTTTCAAAGTCGGCCTGTGAAATAGCATTCTGCTCAAAAAGCTGCCGGTTTCTTTTAAATGACAGTTCGTTTTGCAGTAGCTGGGCTTCAGCCTGTGCCAGGCGTGCTTTGGCTGTATTCAACTGAGCCAGTGCCTGGTCGCGCGCGGAAATATAAATGTCGGGATTGATCTTGATCAGCAGGTCCCCTGCCTTTACTTCATCCCCTTCCTTTACGGGAAGTTCGACAATTTCCCCCGAGATTTCCGGGCTGATCTTGACCTCGGTTTCCGGCTGGATTTTCCCGTTGGCGGTGATCAGTTCCACAATGGTACGGCGTTCGGCTTTTTCCACAGCCACTTTTAACCGGTATTCCCGGCCAAACCATCCCAGACTTTTTCCCACAACTGCCAGTATCAGAAGCAGGATGACGGCAATCAGAATGTAACGGAAAGGTTTCTTTTTCATGGATGAGGGTTTGAATAAAGATTCTGTTTAAAGTTCCAGTGCTTTCCCGGTATAAAATTGCAGCACCTTCAGCTGGAAAATATATTCATATTTAGCCTGTAGCAAATCCGATTCGGTTCGTGTCAGCTGGTTCTTGGCCGTATTGTATTCAACGGAAGTGACCAGCCCCACGTTGAATTTCTGTTCGGTATAGCGGAACGATTCCTGCATGGAGGAAAGGGTTTTCAAACTCGCATTGTATTTTTTCAGTGCAGCCAGCGCATCGGCATATTTCTGCTGTATTTCTTTGTATAATTGCTTTTTGGTGTTTTCAAGGGCCAGCTGTGCGTTCATTACCCCGATGCGGGCGTTGCTGATGCTGGTATTGGTACGCATCTGGTTAAAAATGGGAATGCTCAGGCTAAAACCGAAGCCATAGGTGATGTTATCATCCAGCTGGTCCCAGAAAGGATATGGTTCATATGTTGGCAGATTGGTCACCGGGTCGAGCACCGGCATGCCGGTCTCATCGGTAACCATTCTTTCCCGGGCATCGGAATAGCCGGTACTGCTGAACAGGTTCATGGAAAGGGAGGGGCTTCTTGCCCCCCGGGCAATTTTCAGTGATGTTTGAGAACCCATCAGGGAATATTCGGCGCTTTTTACCTGGGGCAGTATAGCTTCAGCCCTGGCGTAAATATCACGAACAGAAAGGGATAGCTGATCTTCGTCGGGCACATCCAGTTCGGGGCGGGCAATGGTAAAATCACCTACGGAATCCAGTTCCAGAAGCTGGGCCAGGTTCAGAAGGGAAATATCGTACTGGTTCCGGCTGTTTACCAGCTGGAGTTCCTCGGCGGCTTCCTGAGCCTGAATTTCCAGCAGGCTGCCATGCGGCAGGCTGCCGGCTTCCACCAGCTTGCGTGTCCGTTCAACCTGTAAACGGGTTACTTCGAGCTGATTGTGTGCCACTTCCATCAGCTCTTCATTGAAAAGTATCTGAAGATAGGCCAGGGCAATATTCAGGGAAATGTCGTTTTTCATTTTATCCAGGTCTTCCCGGCTGGCCAGCAGGTCGTAACGGTTCTGCTTTATGGTGTTGATCTTCTGCAGGCCGTTGAACAGGGTAATACCGCTTCCCGCCTGAAAATTGTTGGTTTGTATCCGCTCGGTACCTTCAACGAAACCGTAGGTGGTTTCGTCCAGGGCCCTGCCAAAGGAATAATTGTGCGAGGCTGAGGCATTCAGGCTGGGCAGCAGGTCGTACCGCGACTGGTCAAAGGCATTTTCCTGGTACCGGGTATTCAGTTCCTGCTGTTTGATCTGGATATTGTTTTCCAGGGCATGGCGTATGCACTGTTCCAGTGTCCAGGGTTCGGTCTGGGCATAGGCCCATATTCCCGGCATAAACAATACCAATATGCAGAAAATATTGCTTTTTCGCATGAATCTCATGAATTTCCATTTAACAAAAGTTCAAAGTTAAACCTTTCTGAAGTATATCCTTCAGGCACGGAATATTTTTCTTGGGAAAATCCATCTCTAACCAGGGAAAATGAACGAAAAGCTTGTATTTTTATTACCATGAACGATATTTTCCATGCAATTGACACAGGCAAACAACATAAGCGTAGAGGGGATCGGGAAGATCAGGGTGGTCAGAACGCACCGGGGCAAATACCTCCGGTTGCAGGTAGACCGTGAAGCCGGGGTGAAAATGACCGTGCCGGACAGGGTAAGCATGAAAGAAGCCGAAAAATGGCTGGAGGGGAAGAAACCCTGGCTCAGGAAGAAGATTGGAGAAATCAGAAGGCAGCAGGCATCACAAACGGTTTTTCTGCCGGGTAACCGGTATTTTACCCGTGCCCATTTTCTGTTGCTGGAACCCTGGGGTGGCCGGGGTATGCAATTTCGTATCCGGGGAAGAACAGCCGTACTGAACTTTCCTGAGAATGCGGATCCTGCTTCCGGAACGGTGCAGCAGATCGCCCGCAGGTCCATGGTCCGGATGCTGAGGAAGGAAGCCTGTGAATACCTTCCGGAAAGACTGGGGTTTCTTGCGCGAAAGCATGGCTTTTCCTACCGGAAGGTCAGCATACGGGAAAACCGGACCCGCTGGGGAAGCTGTTCGGGGAAAGACCATATTAGCCTGAATCTGCATCTCATGAGACTTCCCGATCACCTGATCGATTATGTGCTGATTCATGAACTGGTGCATACGGTACACCGTAACCATGGTCCTCTTTTCTGGGCGGAACTCGACAGGCTGACGGGAGGGGCCAGAAAACTCGACAGGGAACTGAAAAAATATCCGATCGGGTATTTTTAACACTTTCTTTTAAGGGAAAGGCGACGAACCAATGGACCCGAATAAGCGTATACTGTACTGGATGATGATTTCACGTGTAACAAAACAATTCGTGGCAGGTCTGGCCTTCCTGCTGACGGTTACCGGCGCCGCGGGCCAGACCCGGGAAGAGCTGCCTGTACGTCCGTATACCCGCTATATGGATTCCCTGGAGGTATGGCCGGCTGTAACGGCCGAAAGAAAGATCCGGTTTTTTCTCGATTCGGTTATCCAGTATGATTATACTCCCGCAATGGGTGAGTGGTTACCCCTGCAGAAAAATACCTATACCTATCACGACGACGGTTCGCGAAAGGACCTGACTGTTTATGCCCGGCAGGACAATGGATGGACACCTGCCTGGCGTAACCTGTATGAGTATGATGACGGCCGGCTGATGCGTATCGAAGCCCAGGACTATCAGGGGGGAGTCTGGACAGTAACCCGGCAGGTGGTATATACCTATGACCTGTTTGTCAATGTCACCGAGCAGCTTACGCAGAACATGGTTTCCCCGCCGGGGGACTGGGAAAACAGCCACCGGTATCTTTATGAATACGATGAATCGCAGAACAGAATATCACGTACCTACCAGCAGTATGCGGAAGATCAGTGGGTCAACAATCACCGGTACCTGTGGGTGTATGACCATGACACGGTTCTGGAAAATATCCGGCAGAACTGGGACAACGGCCTGTCTGCCTTTGTGAATGATTATAAATTCCTGTATGAATATAATATACATGGGTTGTGTGTGAAAGAAATCCAGTATAACTGGGTGGAAGGAAATTCCTGGGAATCGGTTTCCCGGGTTGTGTATGAGCATAATCCACTGGATGTGGTGATTAGGAAACTGTATGAAAGTTATCAGGCGGAAGGTGATTCCTGGAACCCGATAGTGGATTATCTGTACTTTCAGAACAAGGAAAACCGGGACACCCTCATTCTGTACAGGGTTTGGAATAATACGGTACAGATATGGGATGAAGAAAAAAGGTATCTTTTCGATTATGACCCGTATGGGAACCTGCAGAGGGAAACCTGGCAAAAATGGGAAGGTGAATGGATTCATGATTACCGGATCGATTATTATGTGAGTGTTTCCGGTATTTCTCCGCTGCGTGTGGATATTGTTGACAGCACAGAAGTGACCTGCTATGGCTACGCCGACGGGGGCGCTGTGGCAGAAGCTTCGGGAGGGCAGTCTCCCTACAGCTACCGGTGGGATGACCCCGCACAAACCACCACGCCCGGGGTAAGCGGCCTTTCCGGTGGTATCTGGTACCGGGTGACAGTAACCGATGCAGCCATGAATGTGGCTGTGGACAGTATCCGGTTATCCCAGCCGCCGCCGGTTATTACAGGCGATATATCGGGACCGGATGAGGTGGATCCGCGGGCTACGGCTGTCTATTCCGTTCCCTGCGAAGAAGGAGCGGTGTATTCCTGGAAAGTGGAAAACGGCCTGATTATGTGGGGGCAGGGCAGTTTTCAGATAGAGGTGAAATGGAGAAGGTGCGGTTCAGGGAAGGTATGGGTAACCAAAACCGCAGCAAACGGTTGTCCGGGCGACACTTCCTTGCTGGAGGTGGAGATCAGCCCGCTGGGTGTGGAGGAGCTTCCGGGTGGGTTTCGTGTGGCATATTTCCCCAATCCTGCCGGTCTTCCGGGCAGAGTCACTTTCCTTTTTTCCGTTCGCCTGACAGCAACCTGGTCACTAAAAGGGATTTCGGGTCAAACTTTTTTGCAGGGAGAAATGCGGGAAACCGACAGGCTGGAAGTGGACGTTCCTGTCCTGGTTCCGGGAATGTATTTCTGGTACTTCGAGAGTAACGAACAGCTGGTTCTTCCCTGGGTGGTGAAATAGGGGTTTATTGTTTCAGGCTTGAATCGAGCATGTAGTGATACAGTACTTCATGCAGGCTGTTGACATATTTTTCAGCCACTTTACTGCCGAAAATTTTATCGAAATTTTTCAGGAGGAACTCCCTGATATCTTTTTCCCATTCGAAATAGCTCAGGATGGAAATTTTGCCGGGATCCATCTTTTCGAATCTGCGCCTGATGATTTTCACCTGGGTGCTGAAAGCCATATAGGCTTTTATGACTGTTTGCAGCTTTTCGGAGAAAAAATTTTCAATAAGTTTCAGCCCTTTCGGCATTACTTCAAAAGTGGTTTCGTAAAAACCCGCGAAGGAATTGTTCCAGTTGATGTAGTGCACAAAATAGTTGCATACCCTGAATACTTCCTTGCTTTTCTGGGGGTCGACATTCTTTGCAAACAATCCCTTCACTTCGGCAAGGTACAGTTCTTTCAACCGGTCATCGAGCAAATGGGAAATTTCCGTGGTATGTTTGGCATATTCGCGGGAAAAGTTCCTGGGGGTAAAATGCTGTATTTCGAAAGGTTCATTAAACTCAATGATATTGTGTATCAGCCTGGCTTCATCCACCAGAAGGTCGTAGATGGGGAATAACCTTTCTTTCATGATCCGGTCGAAAATTTCCGTGGTAAAGTACCCCGTCATGATATAGTTTACCTGCTGCAGGTTCTCACGCGACAATTTTTTCACATCACTTTGATAAAACCTCAGGTATTCACAGATCCTGCTTCTGATCCTGATGATTTCATTCCGGTATGCAATTCTGACATCCAGCGGGTGAAAACCACCGTTGCCGTATGCAGGGGTTGCTTCCTGAGGATTCAGGAAGTGGCTGATATGTGCAGGTTCCTTTTTCATTGCCAGTCCGGGATTGACCGGAATAATCCGATGGAAATATTAAGCAAGGTACGAAAACCAATGATTATTCCCAATAATCCCTCCTGAATGAAGCCGGAAATTTTATCCACAGAAAATTTTTTTTTTAACAAACCGGTATCTGGGTGCAAACGTTTGAAACAGGCCTTTTGCGACAACACCTTAAAATGCCTATCAATTAAGCGATTAAGAGTGTTTTTTATTCGAAAATTCTGGTTATTTTAATCCCCTGTTTGGAGAAATCGGATGTTAAAAATTATGCTCTCATGAAGAAGAAACCTGCATTGAGTTTCTGGCAGATATGGAACATGAGTTTCGGTTTTCTGGGTATACAGTTTGGATTTGCTCTTCAGAATGCCAATGTAAGCCGTATATTTGAAACCCTGGGTGCCAGCATTGACAATATACCCATTTTGTGGATCGCTGCACCCGTTACCGGCCTCATTGTGCAGCCCATCATCGGGCATATGAGCGACCGTACCTGGAACAGGCTGGGCAGGCGCCGCCCGTATTTCTTTACCGGGGCCATCCTGGCTTCTGCCGCTCTTTTTCTCATGCCCAATTCTCCCGTATTGTGGGTTGCTGCCGGTATGCTGTGGATCATGGATGCTTCCATTAATATTTCCATGGAACCGTTTCGTGCCTTTGTGGGTGATATGCTTCCTTCCCACCAGCGGACCATGGGGTTTTCCATGCAAAGCTTTTTTATTGGTACGGGGGCTATTATTGCTTCGGCTCTTCCCTGGGTGCTTACCAACTGGTTCAATATATCGAATGTGGCTGCTGAAGGCGAAATACCGCCTTCTGTGAAATTCGCTTTCTACATCGGAGGGATGGTTTTCTTCCTGGCGGTATTGTGGACCGTGGTTAGCAGCAAGGAGTACTCTCCGGAAGAAATGGAAGCTTTTGAGGCTGCCGACGAACAAAATCATCAGGGCAATGAACGGGAATCCCTGCATCCGGTGAAAGATACCCGCCTGTTCCGTAACGGGCTGATCTGGTTGCTGACCGGACTGACCCTGTTCTTTCTGTTCGATACTTTCATTTACATGGATTACGGGCTGGGAGTTTTTTTCGGTGGCATTGCCCTGTTCGGGCTGTTGCAGATACTGACCGGTCTGTTTACCCGTCAGGGAAAAACACAGTTGGGGCTGGTCACGATCATTAACGACCTGTATTACATGCCCGGAACCATGAAACAGCTGGCCGGGGTTCAGTTTTTTTCATGGTTTGCCCTGTTTTCCATGTGGATATATACCACGGCGGGGGTAACCAGTACAAAATACGACATGGCCCTTAGCCGCTCCATGGTCATGGAACTGGTCAGTGAATTCGAAAGGCTGAGCCGTCTGGATGAATCGGCTCAGTGGAAACATACCCATGAGGTAGGGAATGATCTGGGAAAATACCGCAAAAAACTGGAATCCGGAGAAGAAGAGGTGATTTCCACCGTCAGGTTGGCCGGGTATTTCACCGATCCGCACAAAGCCGATCTGCTGATGCTGAGCCCGGAAACCACTGCCCGGCTTTTGCACATACAGCAGGAATACAACCGGGGGGCCGATTGGGTGGGGGTGCTGATGGCCGTATATAACGGATTTGCCGCCATGATGGCTTTTGTGATCATGCTGATGGCCAGAGTGATAACCCGGAAAAAGGTGCATTTTATATGCCTGGTGGTGGGCGGCCTCAGCCTGATCAGTTTTTACCTGATCCCTGATCCCCGCTGGCTGCTGGTTTCCGAATTGGGGATAGGCCTGGCCTGGGCTTCCATCCTGGCCATGCCCTACGCCATACTGACCGGATCCCTGCCACAGAAGAAGCTGGGAGTCTATATGGGGATATTCAACTTTTTTATAGTAATTCCCCAGATCACCGCCGCTGCCATGCTGGGATTTGTGGTTCGCACCCTGTTTGACCAGCAGGCTATCTATGCCCTGGTTCTGGGAGGTGTTTCCATGATCGTGGCCGCCGTCCTGGTTTTGTTTGTACATGATGTGGATGAAGGATTAAATCATGAAACCCCTGTTCGGGTGAAACTGAAAGCGTAGCCGATGAAAAAACTGGTAGAAACTGACCGGTGGAATATTGTGGAGAATGAATTCCGCCCGCGCCGGCAAAGAGACATGGAAAGCATTTTTGCCCTGGGGAACGGCCATATGGGGCAACGGGCCAATTTTGAGGAAACCTATTCCGGTAACAGCCTACAGGGGAATTACCTGGCGGGAGTGTATTACCCTGACAAAACACGCGTGGGTTGGTGGAAGAACGGATATCCCGAGTACTTTGCCAAGGTGATTAATGCCCCTGCCTGGATCGGGGTACGGATCCGTATCGGGGGAGAGGAGCTGGATCTGGCACGTGGCAAAGTGGAGGAATTTACCCGGATTTTGCATATGCACGAAGGGTACTTGGAGAGGAAATACCGGCTTACCCTGCCCGACGGAAAGAAAATATCGGCCCGGGTGATCAGGTTTCTCAGCATAACAGAACCGGAAGCCGGAGCCATCAAATATACCGTTACCCCTGAAAACTTTGACGGCAAAATGGATATCGGGTTGGATATCGACGGGGATGTGAGGAACGAAGATGCCAATTACCGTGAAAAATTCTGGGAGCCGGTACATCCGGAAATAAATATTCCCGAAGCTTTTCTGGTAATGAAAACAAAAAAGCTGGGCTTTTATATTTGTACTGGGATTCATGGCGAGGTCCTTATCGGCGGGAAGCCCTGCCCGGCGTCCCCTCATCCGGTACTGAAGGAAAAATATGTGTCCCTGCATTACCGGTGCGAAGTGAAAAGAAACCAGCCGGTAACCGTGGTGAAATATGGCTGTCAGCCTACCAGCCTGAACCACACACCGGAAGAGATACTGGAAGCTGCCGGAAAGGTGCTGAAACGCTGTGTGAGCAAAGGTTTCGACCGGATGCTCTCCGAACAGGCAGAAGCCTGGCAACGGAAATGGGAAACCAGCGATATCGTGATCGAAGGGGATGATGAGGCCCAGCAGGGGATACGGTTCAATATTTTTCAGCTTAACCAGACCTATACCGGAGATGATGAACGCCTGAATATCGGCCCGAAAGGATTCACGGGCGAAAAATACGGGGGCAGTACGTACTGGGATACCGAGGCATTTTGCTTTCCGTTCTACCTGAGTACTTCCGACCAAAAGGTAGCTCGGAACCTGCTGCTATACCGTTACAAGCATTTGCAGAAGGCCATAGAGAATGCCGTGAAACTTGGGTTCTGCGGCGGGGCGGCCCTTTACCCTATGGTGACTATGAACGGGGAGGAATGCCATAATGAGTGGGAGATCACATTTGAAGAGATCCACCGGAACGGAGCTATTGCTTACGCCATTTACCATTACATCCGGTATACCGGCGACAACCAGTACCTGGCGGATTTCGGCCTGGAAGTGCTGATCGCCATCTCCAGGTTCTGGGCCCAACGGGTCAATTTCTCCGAACCCCACCAGAAATATGTTATTCTGGGGGTTACCGGTCCGAATGAGTACGAAAACAACGTGAACAACAACTGGTACACAAATACCATCGCGGTATGGTGCCTTTCCTATACCCTATCGGCCATTGATTTTGTGAGGAAGGAACATGCCGGACGATACCGCCAGGTGGTGGAAAAAACCGGGTTCAGGGAGAAGGAGGAAACAGCCCGCTGGAAGGAAATTATTGAAAACATGTATTTCCCTTACGATGAGGAGAAAGGGGTTTTTATCCAGCAGGACGGATACCTTGACAAGGAACAAATGACAGCCGCCAACCTGGATCCGGCCATCAGACCCCTGAACCAGCACTGGTCGTGGGACAGGATCCTGCGTTCCTGCTTTATAAAACAGGCCGATGTGTTGCAGGGTCTGTTTTTTCTGGAAGATCAGTATGATACGGAAATCATCCGGAGAAATTTCGATTTCTATGAACCGCGGACCGTGCACGAATCGTCCCTGTCGCCCTGTGTGCATTCGGTGCTGGCCGCGCGGATCGGTTACGAGCAAAAGGCCTATGAACTTTACCTGAGAACAGCCCGGCTTGATCTGGACGACTACAACAAGGAAGTGGCAGAAGGATTGCACATTACCAGTATGGCAGGAACCTGGATGGCTATTGTGCTGGGTTTTGGAGGCATGCGCACCCGGGAAGGAAGGATCTTTTTTCATCCCATGATCCCCGATAAGTGGGAGAAATATTCCTTCTATGTGAGGTTCCGTGAAAGCCTGCTACAGGTGACCGTAAGCCGGAAGGATGTGATTATTGCAAATAAAAGCCAGGTGGGTGTGAAAATCAGTGTGTACAGCCAGGAAGAATGGCTGTCGGCAGATGAAACAAAGGTTTTTCCCGTGAAGTAAGGGAAAGTTTTTTTTCTTTCCCTGAAACGAACTAATTTTAACCCTTCAGAGGGAAGTACCTTTAATAACTAAAAAAGCTGATTATGAGTACACCTAAATTTAAACCGGGAGTGCTTTTCGGACAGGATGTGAAAGACCTTTTCGATTATGCCAATGAGAACAATTTTGCCCTGCCTGCCGTGAATGTGGTGGGAACCAATTCGGTCAATGCCGTACTGGAAACAGCCCGTGAAGTCAATTCCCCCGTGATTATCCAGTTTTCAAACGGAGGAGCGGTGTTCTTTGCCGGGAAAGGCCTGAGCAACGAGAATCAACAGGCAGCCATACTGGGAGGGATTTCCGGAGCCCAGCATATTCATGCCCTGGCTGAAGCCTATGGAGTACCGGTTGTTCTGCATACCGACCATGCCGCTAAAAAACTGCTGCCCTGGATCGACGGATTACTCGATGCCGGTGAGAAATTCTACCGGCAGCATAAAAAGCCCCTGTATTCTTCTCATATGCTTGATCTTTCCGAAGAAACCCTGGAAGAAAATATTTCTATCAGTAAAAAATATCTGGAACGGATGAGCAAGCTGGGAATGACCCTGGAAATTGAACTGGGAGTGACCGGAGGGGAGGAAGACGGAGTGGATAATACGGGTATCGACAGTTCACGTTTGTATACCCAGCCCGGAGAAGTGGCTTATGCTTACGAAGAACTGAGAAAAGTGAGCGATTTCTTTACCGTGGCGGCCGCATTCGGGAATGTCCATGGCGTTTATAAACCGGGGAATGTCAAGCTTAGCCCCGTGATTTTGAAAAATTCCCAGGAGCACATTCAGAAAAAATTCAACACCCGGTCCAATCCGGTGAATTTTGTGTTCCACGGAGGTTCCGGGTCGGAAAAACACCTCATTACCGAAGCCATTCAATATGGTGTCATTAAAATGAATATCGACACCGATATGCAGTGGGCTTTCTGGATCGGGGTGAAGAAATATTACGAAGAAAAGAAAGATTACCTGCAGTCGCAGATCGGTAATCCCGAGGGCGAGGATAAACCCAATAAGAAATTCTATGATCCGCGGGCCTGGCTGAGAAAAGGGGAGGAAGCTTTCAAGGCCCGCTTGATCGAGGCTTTCGAAGACCTGAATGCCCTGAACAGGAACATTTAGTACATCCTGTTCCGTTTTGGAGAAAACGCCGGGATGGCCGGGCCCTGCAGGCTGGCTGTCCCGGCTTTTTATATTTGGAAGTGAAACGTGAAATTAATATAATTAAATGCAACATTAATAATATTAATATAAGGTTAAATAAAAATAAATAATATTTATGGGAAAAACAATAGGAATTATCGCCGGGATTGTTCTCCTTGGTCTTTTGTTCTGGAAAGCCTACCAGTGGATTACACGACCTGCTGAAGTACCGGAAAAGCTCTTCAGGTCGGAAGTGGTTCATCCGGAATGGACAAAAAACTCCGTGTTGTATGAAGTAAATATCCGACAATTTTCGGAAGAAGGAACCTTTGGCGGGGTATTGCTCCATTTGCCGCGCTTGAAAGAACTGGGGGTGGATATTCTGTGGCTCATGCCGGTTCATCCCATCGGAGAGGAAAATCGCAAGGGAGAGCTGGGTAGTTATTATTCCGTGAAAGATTACCGGGATGTGAATCCGGAATTCGGGACGATGGACGATTTCAGGGAATTGGTAGATTCTGCAAGGAATATGGGTTTTCATGTGATCATGGACTGGGTGCCCAATCACACGGCCTGGGACAATCCCTTGCTGGAAGAACATCCGGAATGGTATGCCAGGGATTCGGCGGGGAATTTCATATCTCCATATGACTGGACCGATGTGGTACAGCTCGACTGGAGCAATCCGGAGCTGCAGGATTACATGCTGGAATCGCTGAAATTCTGGGTGGAATTGGGAGTGGAAGGGTTCCGGGTGGATCACCCGCACAAAACACCTTATGGCTTCTGGGAAAAAGCCCGTGCGGAACTGGAGAAGATCAGACCGGTATTCCTCCTGGCCGAGAATGAGGATCAAACCCGTTTTCTGGAAAAGGCTTTTGATATGAATTATTCCTGGGAACTTCACCATCTGATGAATGCCGTGGCACAGCGGAAAGACAGCCTGAAAAGCATTGACCGGTATTTTCAGCGCGAACAGGCCGTTTATCCGCCCGATGTGTACCGCATGCGGTTTATTGACAATCATGACGAAAATTCCTGGGCCGGCACTGTGGAAGAACGGCTGGGAGAGGCCCATGAAGCCTTTGCCGTGTTCATGTTCACCATTCCGGGAGTGCCGCTTCTGTATAACGGCCAGGAAGCCTGCCTGGATAAAAGGCTGGAATTCTTTACCCGTGATCCGATCGAGTGGAAAGAATGTGACAAAACGGGATTCTACCAATCCCTTATCAGGCTAAAAAAAGAGAACAAAGCACTGTGGAATGGCACCTGGGGCGGGGCCATGGAACGCATTTCCACCGGACGAGACAGGAAGGTTTTTGCCTTTACCAGAGAAAAAGACAGCAACCGGGTGGTGGTGTTACTGAATTTCAGCAGGAAATCGTTGTCGGTACTGCCCGATTTTTCCGGGCTTTCCGGCGAATACCGTGAATACTTCACGGGCGAGCGGGCAGTCTTTCCCCCGTCCGATTCTCTCAGGCTGAATGCATGGGATTACCGGGTGTTTGTGAATTCCGGCAATGAATAGCCTGGGTACCGTTTTGTGAGAAACTAGTTCTGCCGGCAGTTAACTGCAGCCTGTTTGACAGGTACTGCCGGGCTCCGACCCAACCGGGCAATAACGTGTCAAATGGATTTCAATGCCGTATGACACGCGTGCTTCCCCGGGATGTTTCTCCTTCCACCAGGATGAAATACAGGCCGGGCCTGACCGCCGCACCATCGCTGCAGGTTCCGTCCCAGATAAAACGGAACACACCGTTTCCAGGGGAATGGATTTCCTGCCGGAAAACGATTTTTCCGCCGGCATCGAAAATATGCAGGCGGGCGTTCCGGTCCCTGCCGGAGTTCCATTCCAGATATACAGGCCCCGTTGAGGGATTGGGCCAGGCATGAACGGAGCTTTCGGGGGATGCATGGAACGGAACATCTTCCGCCGAAACCACAAATTGCGGTGGCGACAACTTCCGGGTGGTGTACAGGCGGTATTCACCGGGTGCCAGGCTGAGGGGGTTATTGACGTCGGTTACCTCCAGGCTGTCGCCTGAAAAGAATTCGTACCATTTTCCCGTATTCTGAAAAGCCGGATTAACCGTTCCTTCCACCAGGTCGAAATTTCCCAGGATCACCACCTTCATGTCGGGATGGTTCAGGTTGATCCTTTTCCGGGAACCGGCCAGGGAATACTGATAATCGGATGTGGAGAACACCTCATGCTCCTTCCTCAAACCGGTCATGAAACTGAACAGCTGGTAGATCCTGTGCCGGGGATGGTACCAGATGTAATCCCAGAGAATAGGTTTTTCTCCCAGGCGCCCATTGTAATCGATGGAAACATCATACCCCAGTTCCCCGAACTGCCAGATCATTTTTGGTCCGGGCAGTCCCAGCAGGAATACGGTGGCCAGCTCCATTCTGGAAAGGGCGGTTTCGAGGTCACGCGTACTGTAACCCGGCAATTCGGCGCCGTAGGTGAGCATTTTGTACATCAGGCGTTCTTCGTCATGGCTCTCCATATAGGTCACCAGGTGAGGTGCCGTCCAGCCCCTTTCCACAGAGGAGCCCCAGCTCAGGTTGGAACTGTATCCCATAACGGCTTCGGCATATTCATGGTTCAGGTTTCCCCACAGCATCATGCCGTATTCGGCCAGTTCCTTTTCTTCCGTGTTGTCGGCAAAATGTTCCAGAATGACATAAAAATCCGGGTTCAGGCTCCAGATGTAGTCGGCGTACATTTTCCAGATGGTCACACGGGTTTCATCATATTCTCCCCAGGCGGCTACGTTGCCCAGGGTGTTTTTCTGGGTGAAACCCTTGCTCAGGTCAAACCGGTATCCGTCAACACGGTAGTTTTCTATCCAGTGTTTCATTACCCGCTTTGAAAAATTCCGTGTGTGAACGCTTTCATGATTGAAATCGTATCCCACGTTGTAGTCATGAGTGGGTACCGGGTTGTACCAGGGGTTTTCTGCAGCCGGCCGTTCATTGGCCTCGTCCCAGTAGAGCCTGACCATGGGCGATTGCCCGAAGGAATGATTCAGTACCATATCGAGAATGACCGCCATATTCCTTCCGTGGCAGGAATCGATAAAGGCTTTCAGATCGTTAGCAGGACCGTAATATTTGTCGGGGGCAAAGTAAAAAGACGGATTGTATCCCCAGCTGAGGTTTCCCTCAAACTCATTCACAGGCATCAGTTCGATGGCATTGACTCCCAGGCGGGCAAGATAATTCAGCGTATCGGTCAGGGTTTTCCAGTTGTGGGCTTCCAGAAAATCGCGCAGGAGGAGTTCGTAGATCAGCAGGTTTTGTTTGCCGGGAAGGGTGTATGTATCGTTTGACCAGTCATATTCCCCTGCGGCTGTCTGCAGAACGGAAACGGGTTCGGTAGTAAATTCAGAGGGATAAGGCCTGAGATCCGGATAGGTTTCTTCGCTGATGTACACGTCGTTCCATGGGTCCAGGACTTTTTCGGTGTACGGGTCGGCTATGCGCAGTTCCCCGTCCACCAGGTACTGAAAGGCGTATTCCACACCGGCTTCCAGACCAGTCAGGGTGATCCACCAGCGGTTGGTCACGGGATCGAGGTTCATGCGGGAGGCAGAGGACGGGGTCCAGTGGTTGAAATCGCCAATGACAAACACATGTTCTTTTCCGGGGGCGTGCAGTACCAGGTGGGTGGTGTGATCGTCGGCGATGTTGATCCCGTCAACGGTTCCATCGGGAAGGCTTTGGTAAACGGCATCGTCCAGGATATGGACAAATACGGAATCGGCGGCCTGTTCCCCGGCCGTTTCGGCCGTTACTTTGATCCGGTAATCGCCCGGATCGGGAAAAGTAAACAGATGCGATAGGCCGGTGCCGGTAGCCGATTTAACTTCTGAGTTGTTCAGATACAGGGTCAGGTCGGCTTCTTCACTGGCGACGGCTTCCAGGGAGATATTTGCGGAGGGATCGGCAATGGTCAGATCTTCGGGTGAGGTAATGGAAACGCTCAATCCTTCGGGATACACATCGATAAAAATATCGGGGCGGGTTTGCTTGTCGCCCGCGGCATTCCGGAAAACAAACGCAAGCTTTTTAACGGTTTCTCCCGCTCCCACGCCGTAAAAGGTTGTTATATCGGGCGTTATGACCAGTTCGTACAGGTAATCGCCCAGGTAGTTCAGTTTCGGCTGGGTGGCGTTGTTGCCCCAGGTGCCGATCACATGCTGCCAGCTGGTGCTTCCCTCAATGATGACACCCGTATGGGCATAGAGATCGCCCGTATAATTTTCCAGGTCTCCTCCCTCATCCAGGCTGGTGTTGTAGGTTACCCTGACTTCCCCGCTGGTGGTTGGGAATTCGGGTTCCGTGGTGACCATCTGGGCGGAAAGCGAGCCGGTGAGGCACGCCAGCACAGGCAGGAAGAATGATTTGATTTTCATTGGCAGCAGGTAGTTTTGTATTTGTTATTCCAGTTCCAGGATCAGGGGTGACCTTGCGGGGAGGGTGAGTGAACCGGTAAGCGAGACGGTTTCACCGGTAATTACGTTTCGGCCCGAGGTGCGGGATCCGATCATTTCGGCGAACCTGGCGGTATGGAGCAGGCTTTCCTCCCGGTTTTTGTTCAGAATAACCATGATCGTTTGGTGGTTAAGGTATCTGAAATACACATACACGCCGTTTTCAGGAGCGAAGTGGATCAGGCCGCCCCGGTGGATCACTTCATTTTCTTTCCTCCAGTTCAGAAGGGTTTTCATGTATTGCTGAAAATCGAGCGCTTCCCCTGACAGTCCCCTGCCGGTGAACGCATTGACTGCATCAGTGGCCCATCCCCCGGGAAAATCTTTTCTGATAAATTCGTGCCGGTTCCCTTCTTCATGGGTCATGAGTATTTCCGTTCCGTACATGATCTGGGGGATCCCCCGCATGGTCAAAATATACGCCATACCCAGTTTCATGAGTTCCGTATCCTGGCCTGCCTGCATAAAAAAACGGTCCATATCGTGGTTATCGGCAAAGATCACCAGGTTTCGCGGATCGGGATACACGGCATCGTTTACCATGGCCTCATACAGTACGGCCAGGCCCGTGTTGAAGGTTTCTTCTTCCGTCAGCCCCCGGAACAGGGCGTGCTGCAGTGGAAAATCCATCAGAGAGGGCAGATTTCCGCGGTAGCCGTCGGGGTTATTCTTTCCTTTCTGCCAGTAGGAAACAATGACCGGGTTGGTTGACCATTCCTCGCCCACGATATTGAGGCGGGGATATTCCAGCAGAAGGGCCCGGCACCATGCTGCCATAAAATGTTTGTCGGGATAGGGATAGGTATCGACCCGGATGCCGCTGAGCCCTGCGTATTCGATCCACCAGATGCTGTTCTGGATGAGGTACCGGGCCAGAAAAGGGTTTTGCTGGTTCAGGTCGGGCATGGAAGGGACGAACCAGCCGCGGGTCATGTATTCCAGGTCGTAACGGGAGGCATAAGGGTCCTGGTGTGTGGTGCGGCGGTGATTGGTGGGAGTGTATTCCGGATAATAATTGATCCAGCTTTTCATGGGGATGTCTTTCATCCACCAGTGTTCCGAGCCACAATGGTTCAGCACCATGTCCATGATGAGCTTCATGTCTTTTTCCCTGGCTTTTCGTCCGAGCTCCCGGTAATCCTGGTTGGACCCGAAACGGGGGTCGACCCGGTAGAAATCGGTAATGGCATATCCGTGGTATGAGGTGCTGGGCTGGTTGTTTTCCAGCAGCGGGTTGGCCCACAGCGCTGTGAAACCCATTCCGGAAAGATAATCCAGGTGGTTCAGTATGCCCCGGATATCGCCCCCGTGGCGGCCCTGGGGGTCGTTCCTGTCGGGTTTCTCCTTCATTCCTTCCATTTCATCGTTTCCGGGGTCGCCGTTGGAAAAACGGTCGGGCATCAGCAGGTAGATTACATCGCCGGCATCGAACCCTTCTCTCTGTGCCGAACGGTCTTCTCTTTCCAGCAAAGGATATTCCAGGGTGGCTATGATCTCTCCGTTTTTCCGGAATACCAGGGGTACGCTGCCCGGCTGCACATGCCGGTCGAGCCGCAGATCAATGAAAAGGTACCGGGGATTTTCAACGCTGGTGACAGCTTCCAGGATAACTCCGGGATAATCAACTATTACCTCGGATCCGGAAAGATGCTGGCCGTAAACCAACAATTGCAGTCCGGGATGTTTCATGCCGGCCCACCAGAATGGGGGCTCCACCCTACTGATCTGTGCATGGAGGGTTTGTTGCAGCAGAAAGGGAATCAGAATGAGTGCAATTCTTTTCATGGAAAAAATAATAGGGTTTGATTCTATCAGAAAGTATAGGGGAAGGTCATGTATTGCATTCCCGGAAGCACATTTCCCCCGAAATCGAACAGGGTATTGCATTCCCACGCCGAACCCTGTCCCCACTGGGTTTTCATTCCGGAAGTGATCCAGGCAGGTTCCCAGTAAAAGATCCCTTTTCCTCCCCCGTCAATGACTTCCTGGGTGAGTTTCACCAGGTACCGGTACTGGCCCTCAGCGGTGGCGGGGTATCCTGATTCCAGCCGGGTGGTGTCGATGATGTTGGGGTAATCATCGGCATAGCCTGTTGTCCAGGGGTAGGCTGTTTCCATGATCATGACCTCGCGGCCGAGCGATAACCGGATGTGTTCTGTGAAATTGCTTATCCGGTCGAGCTCAACTTCCGACCACATATAGTAATAGGAAAACCCAACGATGTCGAAATCTTTCAGGCCGGCTTCTTCCAGACCCTGAAACCAGGGGACTACGTTCTCGGGCTGGGCGATATGGAGAATGATCTTCGGAACAGGGGATGCGTTATGCCCCGCATCGCGCACGGCCTGTATTCCTGCATTCAGGAGGTATACGAAGTTTTCCTCGTTCCCGTCCCAGCGGTTCCCGGCCGGCAGGAGAAAGCCCGGATTGATTTCGTTCCCTGTCTGTACGTATTCCGGCATGAGGTCCTGTTGTCCCAGGTGTTGCAGAACATTCAGGGTATACCGGTATATGCTGTCATGAAGTATTTCCAGGGAAAGGCCTTCCCATGCAGCCGGGGGAAGCTGGCGGGAGGGATCGGCCCAGGTATCGGAATAGTGAAAATCGAGGCAAACCTGCATACCCTGTTCCCGGGCACGGGCAACGGCCAGGGTCACGTCGTCCAGGTCGTTATACATCCGGGTTCCCTGTTCCCCGTAGATTTCTTTGGTCCATTCGGGAGTATGGAACAGCCTGAAACGGGCCACATTGGCCCCGTATTCAGGGAAGATCCGGTATGGATTTTTTGTTTTGCCTGAATCTCTGTACGATCCGTTGTGATCCAGGATCTGGTTTACATAGGAGAGGTCGGCTCCCATGACCATCTGATGGGGCATATAAAAAACGGGATCGTCACGTTCTTCCGGTTCTTCCTGTTTGCAGGACACGCCGGTCAGGACCAGGATCGGAATAAGATGCAGCACTGCATATTTCATAACACAGGAATAAGTGCAAATTTAATGATTCAGACAAAAAGAGGTTACCCCGCCACACGGGGTAACCTCTCTTCTTCCCAACCTTAACCATCAATTCTTAGTGACTGTGTATGTATAGATGGCATTACTCAGGTCCAGTGTAATGGTATAATTGCCTGCCTCGGCAATGGCAATGTTATCGCCACCGTACTCCAGTTTACCGTCGGGGCCGGTATCACCCAGGTTAATATCCCATCCGTCGTTGGCCCTGAACTTGATCTCACCAGCGGTAAGGTCGACGGTCAGTGTCCACACATCCTCTATGGGATCGTAGGTCATATCGGTGTCGTAATCCCATTCCCCGGGTGTGGCCGAACCGATCAGTCCCCAGTGGGTTTTGGTATGCGAATAGGTGGCATCGTTCAGGTTGGCCTTTACCAGGAACACGCCGGCTCCGCCGGTCACCACCTTGATGTTGTTACCTCCCCAGCTTCCGATCTGAAGAGTTCCTGATTCTCCGCCGGGATCGGGATCCCCAATGGTATAATCTTCTTCCCATCCGGGAACCATGGTGAATTTATGGTACACTTCCGCTTCGTTGAAATAGAGGTAGCCTTCGTATTTTCCGTCATCTTTCACTGAGAAAATGGTGGTGTGTTCATTGGCGGCATCCCATTCTGCCCAGTCGGGGTTCCATTCGTTCTGGTAACTACCCGGTACGTACAGTTTGGGATACACAATGATTTTCTCAAAAGGAGTGATGGTCAGTGCCAGGGGGGTGGAATACAGGGTATCCAGATCGGGATGGACGGTGGCCATGATGCGGACCTCCACATTTGCCGGCTGTTCGGGTTGCATTCCCATGGCGAGCAGTGCGCTGTTCATCTTCCCGACGGTAACCTCCAGTTTGGTTTCGGTTACTTTTCCCAGTTCGCGGGGTTCCTGGAAATTGTTCCCTGCCTCGTCCAGATGAACCCGGTATGTCACGGGAGCCTGAAACCCGTAGTTGGCAGGGTCCCAGGTAAATGAAACCAGGGTGTCTTCCTCGTTTTCTTCCAGGAGCACATAGGTGGTTCCCCCGGCCGGGCTGGTGAAGGCTGGATCACCCAGTACCTGGTAAACAGGATGTTCTTCCTCTTCGCAACCCACCGCCAGCACCAGAAGGGCCAGGATGAAAGGATAAAGTATATTTTTCATGGTCGTAATGTTTTTGGTGTTGGTTTAATAATCGGGATTTTGCTCCAGATTGGGGTTGGCTCCGATATCGGCTGCAGGAAGGGGGAAGAGGTCGTATTTGGCATCCACGGCCGTTCCTTCGGGCACTCCCCCTTTCCAGGGCCAGAGATAATCGGTATCGCTGAATTTCCCGAACCGGATCAAATCGGTGCGGCGGTGCCCTTCCCAGTACAATTCACGGGCACGTTCGTCCAGGATAAACGAGAGGGTAAGGTCTCCGCCCCCGATGTTTCCTGAATCATCACCATAGGCTCTTTTCCTTACCTCGTTGACATAGAAAAGGGCTTCGCCTGCCGTAGCTCCCTCGCCACCTCTCAGCACGGCCTCGGCCAGCATGAGGTAAACGTCGGCCAGGCGAAACAGGGGATAATCGGTATCCACGTAAGTGATGTTCGAACCGGGCTGGCCGTCGGAGGTTATGTTTTTGAATTTGGTGATGGCATAGCCGTGGGTGAAATCGAACACGTCGTCGATCTCCAGGGATTGCCCGTTGGTGTAAAACATGGCCCGCTTGTCGGTAGCTCCTGAAGGATCCGGAAATTTTTCAACAAACGTGCTCGTTACCCGGGTTCCGCCCCATCCGAAATCAATTCCATAATCGGCAACATTCATGGAACCTCCCACGGCGGCATGCACCACAAAAGTCATTCCTCCCCAGGTTTGGGCATTGGTTCCGTCGAAGATTACCGGAAAGATAATGCCTTCAGCCGTATGGTTATCGGCCAGGAAAAGATGTGAATAATCAGGATCGAGATCATAGCCGGCATCGATAATATTCTTACAGTAAGTGATGCATTCGGTGTATTTTTCCGTTCCGATATATACTTCGGCATTCAGGTAGAGTTTGGCCAGAAGCATCCAGGCAGCGGCCTGATCGGCTCTTCCGTAGTCATTGGTACGGGGGGCCGGCAGCTGCGATTCGATATCAAGCAGTTCCTCTTCCACGTATTCGAACAGGTCAGCCCGGCTGATCTGTTCCGGCAGGAAAGCGCCCACGTTGTCGTTTTCGGTGACAAAGGGAACGCTTCCGAACATATCGATGGCATGAACATAGCTCAGGGCCCTGAGGAACCGTGCTTCGGCGCGATAGCCACGGATGATCTCTTTTTCGGCCTCGCTGAAACCACGTTCCGAAAGCTTTTCTTCCGTTGATTCCCTGAGGAATTCGTTGGCATAGGAAACCTGGAGGTATATCCTGTTGTACATGGCCGTGATAAACTCATTCGATTCCGACCAGTCCTGTTCGTGGTAATCTCTCAGGTTCCCGTCGTTCCAGGCAATGACGGCCTCGTCGGTGGGCAGTTCCTGTGCTTTCCAGTACTGCCTAAGGTAGGTGGAAAAGCCTTCGTCGATTCCTGAAATATCAGGCATCCCGGCGGGTCCCTGCTGACCGCTGAGGGCCAGGCCGGCATAAGCCTTCGCCAGTACCGACGTGTACCCGTCGAGGGTTTCGAACACAGTAGCCGAGGTGATTTCATCCGGGTCAAGGGGCACGGTGTCAAGGTCTTTGACACAGGAGGCCAGGACCAGGGTGAAAACCAGGGCGATGGGTGTGAATAATTTTATATATGATGTTTTCATTTTTCTATGGTTTTTAGGTTAAAATCCCAGGTTAACACCGAGCATGAAAATCATGGGCCGCGGGTACATATTTTTGTCTATTCCGCTGCTGATTTCCGGATCCATTCCCCTGTAACCGGTAATCAGGAGCGGATTCTGTACGGTCCCGTAAACACGCATGTTCATTTTCCCGTTGAGCATGCCTTTCATGTTGTGTGCCAGGGTGATGTAATCCAGTCTGAAGAAGGAACCGTTTTCAATATAATAGTCAGAGAAATATTTGGGGTTCTCGAATTCGGTTTCCAGCAGGTTCTTCGACTGGTTGTTCAGGTAACCGGTGGGCCAGTAAAGTCCGTTGTAGGACGCGCTGTTGGAGAATACGTTATTATAAACGTAATTGCCCAGGTTGGCACGTCCGGCAAAGCTGAATTCCCAGTTCTGATAAACGAAAGTGGAATTGATCCCCATAAACACGTCAGGGGCAGCCTTTTGCAGTCTGTACCTGTCTTCCACGGTGATCTGACCGTCGCCGTCGCGGTCAACATACAGGCCTTCAATGGGTTTTCCGTTACTGTCGTAAACCTGTTCCCATACAAAGAAGGAATAAACAGGATATCCCACCGAATGGATCTGGATGGTGTTTCCTACGCCTCCGGAAATACCGCCAACAAAAACTCCTTTGTAAACGGGGTCGTCGACCCGGGTCAGGCTGGTGATCTCGTTTTTGTTATAGGTGATGTTGTATCCGATATCCCAGTACATATTGGCTTTCGAAATGGGTTTCCCGTTAATGGTGAATTCGATCCCCCGGTTTGTGAGATTTCCCACGTTGGTGGTGATCTGATTGGTGAAATTGGTACCGGCAGGGACCGGGATGGTATTGATCAGATCGACGGTTTCCCTGTGATATACATCGAGGGTTCCCGTTACCCGGTTCTCGAGGAATCCGAAATCGAGTCCGGCATTGTAGGTAACGGTCTCTTCCCATTTCAGGTTTGCGTCGTACCCTTCAGGGCGGTAGGTATATACGAATTCATCTCCAAACTGGTAGCGGGCCGTGGGTTCGCTGCGGGTATACCTGGCCAGGTAGGGATAGTCGTTGCTGGTGATATCCTGCTGACCGGTTACTCCGTAACCCAGCCGGAGCTTCAGTTCGGAAAATATCCCGGCATTCTGGATAAAGTTTTCGTTGAACAGGTTCCAGGCAAATGCCACCGAGGGGAACAGCCCCCAGCGGGTTTCCGGTGAGAATCGTGATGAACCGTCGTTCCGGAGGGTGAAGGTCAGCAGGTAACGGTCTTTCAGCGAGTAGTTCAACCGTCCGAAAAAGGATACCAGGTAGCTTTCGGTTTCATAGTCCGTGTCCTGGTTGACAATGGTTCCCCTGATGTTTTCCGAGTAGGTGGTACCCTGCCTCCAGAAATGCTGCCATTCATAACCGGCGGTGAAATCCACACGGCCCAGAGCCCCGAAGTCGTTTTTGTAGTTCAGGTAAAGGTCGAACAGTTCGTTCGATTTCGACTGGGTGTATACCCGGTCTTCGCCGCCCCCGTTCAATTCGTCATACAGCCAGGGAGCATTTTCCGGAATGTAAACATACCCGTCGCTTTCCGAACCGTCGTATCCCAAGTTGATGTTGGCGGACAGTTCGGGCATGAAATGGAAATTGTATTCCAGTTGCATGAAAGCCATCAAGCGGTTCACGGTTGACTGGTCGTCGCGCATTTCCAGCATGGCCACGGGGTTGGAAGGGGCCAGCTTGTTGGGGTTCCCGTTCACATCGGTCCAGGTGAAATATCCTCCGTATTCACTTTCCGGATCTTTCACCGGTTGGGTGGGGTCGAAATGAATAGCCGACCCAATGGCTCCCCAGTTGGCAAACCGGTTTTTAATGTTCATTCCTTTCAGGCTGAGGTCTACCTGCAGGTGATCATCGAAGAAAGTGGGATTCAGGTTCAGGGAACCGGTAAAACGGTCGAGCCCCGAGGTAAGCAGAATCCCTTTCTGTCCCGAATATCCCAGCGATACCCGGTAGGGAAGATCGAAAGCGCTTCCGGAGAAGCTCAGGTTATGGTCGTGCGAAACGGCCGTCTGGAAGATCTCATCCTGCCAGTTGGTGCTTGCATCGCCCAGCAGGGCAACGGCATCGGGGTTGTCTGCATAGCGTTCCTCGATCAGGTTGCGGAACTCTTCTGCAGAAAACACTTCAAACTGGGATGTCAGCACGGAGGCAGACACATAGCCGTCGTAATTTACCTGAAGGGGTCTGTCTTTCTGACCTTTCTTGGTGGTGATGATGATCACCCCGTTGGAAGCCCTGGAACCGTAAATGGCGGTAGCCGAAGCATCCTTCAGTACGGTAAAGGTTTCAATGTCATTGGGGTGAATGGTGTTGAGAGGGCTCCTCATACCGGCAATTCCGGCATTGTCTACCGGTATGCCGTCAATCACGATCAGCGGATCATTGCTGGCCGACATGGAGGATCCTCCACGGATCCGGATGGTGGCTGCTCCGCCGGGGTCACCGCCCGGGCTGGTGATCTGGACACCGGCCAGCTTACCGGTGATGAGTTCTTCAGGAGTCACAATGGCCCCACGGTTGAAGTCATCCGACCGGATGGACGTGATCGAGCCGGTAGCGTCTTCTTTTCTCACCGTTCCGTATCCGATCACCACCACCTCGTCAAGCGCCTTTTCATCGAATACCAGCTCAATATTATATGGGCCGGGTCCGGTTACCTGCACTTCCCGGGTGATATAGCCAACAAAGGAAACGACCAGTACGGCATTCCTGTCGACATCCAGTGAGAAGTTCCCGTTTGTGCCGGTAATGGTCCCGTTGCTGGTACCTTTTTCCAGGATGCTGACTCCCTGCATGGGGAATCCGTCGGTTGCATCGGTGACCGTTCCTGTTACGGTAATCTGCTGTGCATGGAGCAGACCCGTGAGGAACAGGCCACAGAAGAACATCATCCATCTGAGATTTGATCTTTTTTTCATAGAAAAGGGTTTAGTTGTTTAGGTTTTTTATTCATAAGTTATCATGTGGTTCTAATCTTCCGGAACAGTTTACAGCAAATTTATGAAATTAGGGCGTCGAAATCCACTTTTAATGCCCTAATAGACAGTATTATAACGCAATCGTTTCCGCAAACGTTTGCAATCGGGTTTCCGGAATCTCCGGAATGTATGAAATCGATATTCGGGAAAGAAAAATTTTGGTTAAATTTAGGTCTGTTTCAACACGAAAGTGCCGAAACATGTTATACAGGCACTTACTGTTGGAGGGTCATGAATTTATTGTTACATTGAGAAAAAATCCATACCCGGCATGCGGGAAGGGCGCGTTACCATAAAGGATATAGCCCGTGAACTGGGTGTTTCACCATCCACCGTTTCCCGGGCGCTGAAGGACCATCCGGATATCAGTGCGGAAACGAAAAAAGCGGTTAAGGAACTGGCCGAAAAATACCATTATCAGCCCGATGCCATTGCTCTCAGTCTTCGCAGCAGGCAGACCCGTACCATCGGAGTGGTAATCCCCGAAGTGGTGCACCATTTCTTTTCTTCCGTGATCAGCGGCATTGAAGATGTGGCTTATCATGCTGGATACCAGGTAATGATCACGCAGTCGAACGAGAATTACGAAAGAGAGGTGCGCAGCATTGAAGCCCTGCTGAACAGCCGGGTTGACGGAATTCTGGTATCCATCTCGAAATACACCAACCATTTCAATCACCTGCAGAAAGTGCTCGAAGAAGGGGTGCCCCTGGTGTTTTTCGACCGGGCCTGTGAAGAAATGGAGGTGGATCGTGTGGTGGTTGACGATTATTTCGGTGCGTTCCGGGCCGTGGAGCATCTTATCAAAATGGGTTGCCGGCGGATAGCCCATTTCGGGTCTGCCCAGCTGCTGGCTATTGCCCAACAGCGTCTGCACGGCTATATCAATGCCCTGAAGGAATACGATATGAAAGTAGACGAAAGGCTGATCATTCAGTGTGATACACTGCCTCAGGCCCTCAAAATGACCGGAAAGGTGCTCGATCTGTCTGATCCGCCCGATGCCATCTTTGCCATCAACGACCTGACCGCGGCCGGCGCCATGAAGGTGATCAAGGAGCGGGGCTTGAGAATTCCTGAAGATATTGCCATTGTGGGGTTTACCAATGGACAGATAGCCCATCTTACCGATCCTCCCCTTACCTCGGTGGAACAGCACGGATACGATATGGGGAGGGAGGCCGCGCGCATGTTGCTCGACCGGCTTACCCGGCCCAATTCCGATTATCCTCCCAAGATCAAAATTCTGAAAACCCGACTGGATATCAAGGCATCTTCCCTGCGGAAAAAATAATATATTATGGTATAAACACTTTTAAATTTACAGGCATGAAGATCATTTCGCTGAAGGACGTAGAGAAAAAAAGAGTGAATATGGAAGGGGCCGAAAAGGCCTACAAACAGGTTCCCATTTCACGAATTGACGGCGCTCCTGTTTATGCCTACCGGGTATTTACCATTGAGCCGGGAGGCTTTACCCCTTTTCACCGGCATTCATACGAACACATGAACTACATTATTGAGGGAGAAGGGGTTCTGGTGAACGAACAGGGGGAAAGGCAACCCCTGAAGGAAGGAGATTTTGCCCTGGTGATGCCCGATGAAAAGCACCAGTACCGGAATACTTCTCCCGACCGGCCTATGGTGATGATTTGCGGTGTCCCAAAGGAATTTGAGTAGTTTTCAACAATACACCGTGTATAAAAAGAAAAACAGGATAGCATTTCCTGTTTTTTTTTCCTTCTATCTTTAGGGCAGATAAAATTTCTGTTGCCTTTGAGAAGACGGCCACAAAAGGAAGAACGACTGAAACGTACCCGGCGCATGACCATCATGCTGAATCCCCGGGAAACGGAAGCGCTGAATGCCTATTTTCGCCGGTACAAAGTGAGAAACCGGTCGAAGTTCATGAGAGAAGCTATCATTACTGCCGTTCTCAGAAAGTTTGATGAAGATTATCCCACCCTGTTTGAGAATGAACCTCCCACCCTGTTTGATGTGCAGGATTGAAATTTGTTTTCCTGTTGCTTCCTGAGAGGTCTGATAATATTATGTCCTCAAACTGGCAAGTCTTTTTTTTCGCTGGCAATACTTTCCAAAGCTACGGCCACAGATCACTTTGCCGGTGCTTCCAGATTCAGTATTTTATTGGTCTGCCTGCCGTCAATAATTTCCACCGAGTCGACCTTTGACAGGATAAAGAGGGAAGATTTTTCCTTCTCAGCCTCCAGGTAATATTTGCCTGGCGCCAGGTCTGTGAATGTGATTTCTCCGTAATCGTTGGTGAAACCGCTCATCAGATATTCATAGCCCAGAAACTGTTGCCAGGATTCGTAGACCCAGACCTCTACATTGTCTTCTGCCATTCCATCGTATCGCGTGGTGATGAACAGGTCGCCGGAGGGGATCACTTCCTTTTTGCATCCCGTCAGCAGAGCCGGCAACAGTATAATAAAGAGAAAGAAAAGTGTCCGTGTTTTCATAACGCTGGTTTTTTTGATTGTATACGGGAAAAAAGGAAAAAGGATGCTTTCCTTGAAATAAGTGGAGGATTTTTTCATTCTGCCTGCAGGGTCAGATAGAAAGAGGAACCCTGACCTGTTCGGCTTTTGACCCAAATTTTCCCCCCGTTTTTTTCAACAAACTGCCGGCAAAGATACAGGCCCAGGCCGGTTCCTGTTTCTCCGTCCGTTCCTTTGGTTCGTACCGTACCTTCGGCGGAGAAGAGATTATTTTGGTGGGATTCGGGAATACCCACTCCGGTATCCTGTACTTCGAGCAGTACCTGTTTCTTCTGTGCCACAGCCGACACCCGGATTCTTCCCCCGGATCCGGTGAATTTCAGCGCATTGGAGAGAAGATTGCGCAGGACCACCGAAACCATCCGGTGGTCTGCCCTTACCCGGATGTCTTCGGGAATATGTGTTTCCAGCCTGATCCTTTTGGCTTCTGCCTGAGGTTTGAATACCGGGAGTATCTCCTCGAAAAGAGACTGCAGGGAGATCACCGCAGGAGATGGATCCATTCTGCCCTGCTGCAGGCTGCTCCATTGCAGCAGGTTGTCGAGCAACTGGAGGAGGTGCTCGGCTGCATTCCTGATGCGGAGGATGTGGGCTTTTCTTTCTTCTTCGGTATAGCTTGGGTAATTTTCATACAACAATTCGGCAAATCCCAGCAGGGTGTTGAACGGATTTTTCAGGTCGTGTCCGATGATGGCAAAGAGGGTGTCGCGGGTATGGATGGAAGCCTCCAGTTGCCGGTTTTTATGGCCCAGTTCCGAAAGCAGAAAATCCAGTTCTTTTTTCTGGCGGGAGATCTCAGCGTGGGCTTTCCGGAAGGCCCTGTAACGGTTGTAAATAAGTAAGAAGGCCAGACTTCCCAGAACCGTTACGGCGATCAGAATATTTCTGATGATCTTTTGCTGGGTCAGTACTTTCCGGCTCAGTTTTTTTTCATTTTCCAGGGAAGAGATTTCCGAATTTTTCCTTTCCAGAATTTTTCTTACTTCCATCCGTGCCAGGTCAAGCCGGTTCAGCGAATCGGTCAGGGCATTGTGTTTCCGTGAATATGCCAGCGCTTCCAGGTAACGGCCTGAGTTTTCATGTATTTCAGAAAGCAGGGCAAAGGCGGTGGCCAGTTGTTCCATCCGGTTTTTCTGCCGGGCAATCCTTACGGCATTTTCCAGACTGGAAACGGCCTTCTCCGGATGGTTCATCTGGTGGTATAATTTCCCCATTACCACCAGCAGCCGGCTGCTGGTTTCTCCGTTTTCACGGAATTTCCGGTGAGCCTGTTCAAAATATTCCTGTGCGCGCGACCAGTCTTCCTGTATGGCATACAGTTCCCCGATATGTGTCAGGGAGATGGCTTCCCATCGGGATCCATTTTCGTCTGAAAAAATTCCAGCGGCTGTCCGGTGTGATTCCTTGGCCAGGGAGAGGTCTCCCCTGTGGGTGTATGCCCATCCGGTATTTGTATGTATGCGCCAAAGGATTTCCCTGTCAACCGGCCGGGGCAGCAGGTTTCCCGCTGCCTGGAAATGTTCCAGGGCACTGTCGGGCATCTGGCGTTTCAGATAAGCCTGTCCTATCAGATTATGCGATTCTGCCCGGAGAAAATCGGATTCCATTCCCGGCCTGCAGTTATTCAGTGTGTGCAGTGCCTGCCGGTAATGATCCTGGGCCAGCCGGTATAAACCCACCCGGTAATGGATCTGTCCGATATCATTGTAAAGGGATGCCAGTGAACGAGCGGCAGGCATCATGAGATGCAGATCGAGGCTTTTGAAAAATTCCTCCATGGCCTTTTCCAGATGCCCCGAGTCGGCATACAACCGTCCCATTTCCAGGTGCATCAGGGCCTGTCTCTTTTCCGGGTTATCCGGATCGTCAATGCGGAGAAATAACCGGCAGTATTGCACGGCCTTTTCGGGAGCGCTGTTGCGATGCTTCCGGAAAAGTATCCCGAGTACCCGGTAATGCGATGTGTCCAGTCGGTTTTCTTCCAGCGCCCGGTGAAGGATATGTTCCAGGCTGTCGGTTGGCAACGAGGCTGTGCCGTACATCTTGCCGGCAAACAACAACATCACTGCCAGGGTCCATGTGGGGATGATAAAGGACCGAAGCATAGGGTTTGGGTTCTGATATACAAAGATATCATCTGAATCCTAAATTCCATGCATATGCTATGCTTTTTCATTGATTTTTTTGCAAAAACGGCAGAAAAGTATGGCAGAGGTTAAAAATTCACAGAAAAGGAATAAGAATGGGAAAATGAAGGCATCAGAAATCCAAACCGACAGATACAGAATAAAAAATTTATGCAGGGGTGATTTTAAAAAAGGAATCCAATATAATTATTTACTGAACTGGGCTATGCTTCCCATCATGCCAAATGATTAGTATCAGGCAGCTGTGTCCGGTTATCGATACTACGTAGAAAACAACGTTGATAACTACGTAGTATATTGTTCGTTCCCGGCAAGTGGATATTTATAAAACGCCTGAATATCAGAATTATGAGAAGGAGGCGTATCGAGACTATATTTCTAACCGGCAAAAGGAAAATCTGGTTTGGAAGCCTTTCCCTGCCGATGCCGGTGACCGGCTCACAGGCTGAAAAAGACCCGGTATTTACCGTGCGTTTTTCAGCTGCTTTTCGGCCTGGTGCCAGTCATCTTCGGCGGTTCCGTAAATGCCTTTCGCCACCCTGTCGTGATAAATCTCTTCGGCTTTTCTTCTGATCTCTTCCTCAGTGGGAGCTGGTTTGCGCGAGGCAGCCCGGGGCTGTTGACCGGTTTTTTTTGCTGTTGATGATTTTTTTGCTTCTACGCCGGTTGTTTTGGAGGTTCTTTTTGTTGCCATGGTCGGGGTGTATTTGGTATGTACCTATAAATTTATGATAATAATGGATAAAACGAATATATTTACAGGAAAAAATGATCAGATGATTTATACAAATATTTAAGACCTGACAGAAGGGGTCTGTTTTATCTGGCATTTTCTGTAACACCATCTGAAAACCATGGATTATGAAAAATTTGGTTGTTTTTATTTTTATTTTTTTCGGAGCCGGGCTCCTGCTTCCTGCCGCGGCACAGGATATCACACCACTTCCTCCGCCACAGAAAACCGGAGGCATGCCTCTGATGGAAGTTCTGGCCAAACGGCGTACGGTACGCAGTTTCAAAAGAAGAGACCTGTCGCAGCAGCAGATATCCGACCTGCTCTGGGCGGCTTTCGGGATCAACCGGCCCGACGGGAAACGTACGGCACCCAGCGCCAGGAATTTTCAGGAAAACGACCTGTATCTGCTGATGAAAAACGGCGTGTACCTTTACCTGCCTGAAACCCACAGCCTGGAAAAACTGATGGATGAAGATATCCGCCACCTGGGCGGCACCCAGGATTTTGTGAAAGACGCTCCCCTCACGCTGGTGCTGATTGCCGACCTGGACCGGATGGGAGGCGCCGGTACGGGAACCAATCTGCAAACGGCCTATATAGATGCCGGATACATATCACAGAATATTTACCTCTTTTGTACATCGGCCGGACTATCCACCGGCGCCCGCGGATTGATCGACCGGGAGGCGCTGGGTGCTGCCCTGAAACTGAAGGACAGCCAGGCGATCATTATTGCCCATTGTGTGGGATACGAGAAGTGAGGGGTGTTTCAGGTTCCGGGTTTCAATGAGACGATTCTTCCCCAGGCTTTACGATGCGGATGAATCAGTGGGAATTTAACGGGGATGATGGCTTTGCCATGCCGGGTTTGTATACATAAATTAAATGATGCGGAAAGGAAGCTAAGGCGATGAAAAGATATTTATTCCTTCTGACCACAGTATGGGGAATCATTATGAATGTTTCGGCTCAAAAGGATGGGCGGATACGGGTGGACGAGGATATTTTTCTAATCCCCCTGGGTGATTCGGTATACATTCATGAAACCTGGCATGAGACGGCGCACACCGGGAGGTTCTCCTCGAACGGAATGATCGTGATCCGGAACGGGGAGGCGGTGATGATAGATACTCCGATGGACAATGATAAAACCGAACGGATGACGAAATATGTAAATGAGCAACTGGGGGCCCGTGTTGCCCTGTTCGTTGCCGGGCATTTTCATGATGATAACATCGGGGGACTGGAGTACCTGCACAGAATAGGGGTAAAATCCATAGCCCTGGACCTGACGGTGGAAGCCTGCAGAGAAAGAGGACTGCCGGTGCCCATGCAGGCCTTTACCGATTCGCTGCATTTCCAATTCAACGGAGAACACCTGGTATGCAGGTTTTTCGGGCCCGGCCATTCCTTTGATAACATCACGGTATGGTTACCGCAAAGAAAAATTCTTTTCGGAGGCTGCCTCATCCGGTCGGCCGATGCAAGGGGACTGGGCAATCTTTCCGATGCCGTGGTGGAGGAATGGGATACCACGGTGGGAAAGATCCTGGAAGCCTATCCGGATGTGGGGGTGGTGGTTCCCGGCCATGGAGAATGGGGGGGAAAAGAACTACTGACCCATACTATGGAACTGGTGAGAAGGCACGGGAACTGAAACCGTGAATCAAGCCATGAGGTATTATCCAATTTGTTTTTACTACTTAACAAAAAATTCCGCCTATGTTTGGAAGAATATTCAGTCCGTTGATTGGGGTGCTCGTGGTAATGACAGTATCCCGGGCACAGAACCTGCCCGGGAACCCTGAAGACAACCTGCCACCCACCATCCGGCGTATTACCAATTTCGGTGAAAGGGCCGATTTCTCACACGATGGTAAGAAAGTGCTGTTTGTGGAGAAAACCTACGGAGATGTGTATGAAATCGATCTGGCCACCGGAGAACTGTATCTGATCACCGGGCATTTCTACCATGGGGGGTTTACCCGGGCCCTGTACCTGGCCAACGGCGATGTGCTGCTTTCCGGATGCACCAGTTTCGATGCCGAACATCCCCATATGAACCGGCAGGTAAAGGCTGAGCTCTGGGTGCTGGATAAAAGCTACCGGAAACCGCCGGTGCGTCTGGGTACCAAATGCTCAGAAGGTCCCGCCGTTTCGCGCACCGACATGAAGATTGCCTGGACTGTAACCCATACCCAGTACCCCGTAAAGATGAACAAAGGGCAATACGTGTTTTATCTGGCCGATATCGTATACCGGGACGGGGTACCCGAACTGGCCAACCGGCGGCTTATTTTTGATAATACGGGAACACCGTACCGGGATATCGAGGTGCAGAATTTCATTCCTCCCCAGGAAAGGAAAATCACTTTTTCGGCATATGGGTACCGGGGCACCGAGGTCATGGTGCTGGATCCGGAAACGGGCGAGGTGGTTAATATGTCGAATGCCGACGGGCAGTATGACGAACCCGAAGGCATTTTCCCCGACGGGAAACACACCCTGGTGGAATGCGACCGGGAAACCGGTGCGGTGGATATTTACAAACTGGCCCTGGACGGAAGCGGTGAGCTGAAGAGGGTCACTTTCTTCAGCGATTACAAAGGGTATAAGAGTTCCAATCCGGTGGTGAGCGACGACGGGAAATACATGGCTTTTCAGATGGCCCGTTCGGATGACCTGGCCGGGGTGGGATACGGCATTTTCATTATGGACCTGGAAGAAGCGGAGAAGCAGGGGTACCGGTAAGGCTTCCATTGTTCTGACGTTCCACGGCGAGCTATTCGTACCTCGCTATGCCCGGTACTCATGGACCATTTTATTGGGCTAATCCATCTTCGGAACCCGCTGCCTTCGGCAGGCTGCTTTTTATTCCTCCGGTCATACCGCTCGCAAGCGGCGCTATTCCCGTCGGAATAAAAAGAACCGCTCCATGGGAGCGGTGTTCCTCGGTGGTTGTCCCGCCAGGGGGAGCTATTCGTACCTCGCTATGCTCGGTACTCATGGACCATTTTTATTGGGCTAATCCACCTTCGGAACCCGCTGCCTTCGGCAGGCTGCTTTTTATTCCTCCGGTCATACCGCTCGCAAGCGGGGCTATTCCCGTCGGAATAAAAAGAACCGCTCCATGGGAGCGGTGTTCCTCGGTGGTTGTCCCGCCAGGGGGAGCTATTCGTACCTCGCTATGCTCGGTACTCATGGACCATTTTATTGGGCTAATCCACCTTCGGAACCCGCTGCCTTCGGCAGGCTGCTTTTTATTCCTCCGGTCATACCGCTCGCAAGCGGCGCTATTCCCGTCGGAATAAAAAGAACCGCTCCATGGGAGCGGTATTCCTCGGTGGTTGTCCCGCCAGGGGGAGCTATTCGTACCTCGCTATGCTCGGTACTCATGGACCATTTTATTGGGCTAATCCACCTTCGGAACCCGCTGCCTTCGGCAGGCTGCTTTTTATTCCTCCGGTCATACCGCTCGCAAGTGGCGCTATTCCCGTCGGAATAAAAAGAACCGCTCCATGGGAGCGGTATTCCTCGGTGGTTGTCCCGCCAGGGCTCGAACCTGGACTCTTCGGAACCAAAATCCGACGTGTTGCCAGTTACACCACGGGACAATGCGGGCAGGGACCTGCAAAATTAACAAAAAAACATCAACTGCAAATGTTTATTCTCCGGCCGGCAGGTTTTTATGAATGAGAGAACGGAGGAAAGGACCCGGGGTCCGGACTGCCCAGGAACGGATACATCAGCCGGGACCTTTCTTCCGGTGCTGTCATTCGCTGAGGATCAGTTCTTCCTTCCCCATGATCCAGAATTTTCCAGGCATTTCCCACCTTCGCATGTCCCGGTCATTATCTACATAATAGTCCAGCATATCTTCCAGTCCTTCCTCTAAGTAGATGATGATTCCCTGGGGGATCATGAGTCGGATGTTCAGGTCCTGGGCCCTGAATTTTTCGCCCGGACCGGGAGTATAGTACGGATCCATTATCAGCCGGTTTTCCTTCAGTTCCCAGTGGTACTGAATTTTGTCGGCGTGGGCGGCGGCCTGTTCACGGGTGTAACCGCGGGCTTCCTGCCGGAGTTCCATAACGGTTTTCCCGTTGTTCGAAGGCCTGATATCCAGTTCGGGGCGGATGTACAGGGTGCGGTTGTTTACCACATAGGCCACATCGTCGTCATCGTCGAAGATCCAGATTTCGTTATCGTCAATGCCCATATCTGCCCGGGAACGCATGTGCAGATAGAGTGTATCGCCGGGCGGAACATCCAGTACCACATTTCGCACAATGCGGTTGTTAGTTCGGAAATGACGGGCCTCAATAGCGCCCAGGGCAACCAGGGTGATGGTGCTGATCAACCACAGGATGAAGGTGGTGAGTGCGAGTACACGGTCGCGGGTGCGGATACGGAATATCAGCTTGATGCCACCATAGATAAGGGCAACCAGGGGGATCCCCACGGTCAGGGCCAGGCAGGCCTGGATTACGGGCAGGTTGACCGGGTCAAAGAAAATTCCCAGGAACTGGGGCAGGGAAAAGGCCGGGAAGTCCCAACTCCGTACCGGGAACCAGGAGAAATGATGAAACAGCAGGGCAATTAGGGCAACCAGCATAACGATTCCTCCCACCAGGAAAGCAAACCCGATGAGTATGAGCATGGCTTTCAGCAGGGCCACGATCACCTGGCCCAGGCCGTGCATGAACTGGTTCAGTCCGTTGGTGGTTTGCCTGTAGGCGCGGCTTTGTGGGATGTTTTTCACCCCTTCCTTTACCCGGTCGTATTCTTCCCTCACGGTGCGTTCAATGTTGGTAACTGTTACCGCCTCTCCGCGCATTTCCAGTTTCTGGGCGGTGGTACGGGCTTTTGGGATAACAATCCAGAGGATGATATACACAAGCAGCCCGAAGCCATGAAGGATAAGCATGAGGGCAAAGGCCAGACGCAGCCATACGGGGTCGATCCCGAAATAGGCCCCCAGCCCGCCGCATACACCGCCCAGTACCGAATTATCGGGGTCGCGGTAGAGACGTCGCGGGCCGGCGTATACCCTTGTTTCGGGACCGGTTTCGTTTTCAGGTTCTGTGGCTTCAAAAATGTCTTCAGGTTCGCCCAGAATGCTGACCACTTCACGGATATCGTCCAGGGTGATGACCTGTTTCTGATCGCTGATCCTGGCCTGCAGCAATTCGGCAATCCGTGTTTCGATATCGTCAATGATCTCTTTTCCTTCCGCCTGTCCGGCAAAATGGGTGTTGATCTCCGTGAGATATTCACGAAGGCGTGCGTAGGCGTCTTCGTCGATATGGAAGATCACCCCGCTGATATTGATTTTGATAGTAGGTCTCATAACAGCTGGTTTTTTGGGGTTATTTCTTCCTTATGAATTGAACGGCTTCCACCAGTTCGTTCCAGGCGGTATCGAGCTCGTTCAGGAATTCCCTTCCCTTGTCGGTCAGTTCATAATATTTCCGTGGAGGGCCCTGTGTTGATTCTTCCCAGCGGTAACTAAGCAGTCCGGCATTTTTTTGCCGGGTCAGCAGGGGATACAAGGTGCCTTCCACTACGATCATCCGGGCTTCTTTCAATTCCCGGATGATATCGGAAGCATACCCGCTGTTCCTCGAAAGGATGGAAAGGATGCAATATTCCAGCACTCCTTTCTTCATCTGGGCTTTGGCGTTTTCTACATTCATGGCTGCATGATTAAAGTATATGATTATCAGGTTTTTCTGAAACTATTTCTTACTTCGTTAAATTCCTCGCGGACGGTTTTCCCGAGGTTTTCAATGGTGACTGGCTCGCCACGCATTTCCATCTTCTGTGCCCGGGTACGTGCTTCGGGTACTACGATCCAGAGGATGATGTACACCAGCAAGCCGGTTCCTCCGGCGAAGGTGAATATGATGAACAGTATGCGGAACAACAGGGGGTTGATATGGAAGTAAGCTCCGAGTCCGCCGCATACCCCGCCCAGGATCCGGTCGTCGGGATTGCGGTAGATCCTTTTATAGCCGGGGGTACGGTAATGACGGGTCTCTTTCCGGGAGGAGGTTTCCTCCCCTGATTCACCAATCTCATCGGGATCGCCCAGGATCTCTTTCATTTCCCTCACTTCATTCAGGGTAACTACCCGGTTTTTATCGCCGTCTTTTTCCTGAAGCAATTCGGCCATCCGGCGTTCAATATCGTCCATCACTTCCTTGCGTTCCCCGGGATCGGAAAAGTGGACTTCAATTCGTGTTAGATAGGCTTTCAGTTCTTCATAGGCATCCTCGTCGATGTGGAAGACCTGTCCGCCCAGATTAATGGTGAGTGTCCGTTTCATGATGTATCCTTATTATGTTGTGTGAAAATTTCATTTGATTCAATTGTCAGTCAGCGTTAAACGTAATTTATTTAAAAAAGAAAATGTTTTTTTGCAGGACCAGCTTTTTTCCGGTTTCTGTAATGAGGGCCGGTGTGATCTGGTTGACGGGTCCTTTCAGCGTAAATATCAGTACAAACGTGATGTACTCCTCAAACCAGGAGCGAAGTGCTGCCCGGTATTTGTGATGAAAAGGAATACCGGCTGGTTCTTTTTCCACTATCCGGGATCCTGGAGAAGATCCTTCACCGGCAGAAAGAGAAGCAGCCGTCGCATAGACCTTTGCATCAACCTGAATATTCGTGGTATCGGGGTTAACCGACCAGGAGACCATGGGAAACAGATCCAGGTTCTGACCGGCCAGGGGAACCAGGCAGAAAAGATAACAGCCTGCCATCAGGGGAATCAGCTTTTTCCATTGGATGGAGCGGGAACCTTTATTTATATTTTTATAGTACATGGCCATACAATGAATACAACAATGCAAAGATATAATAAAATATTAGTACCATGCAATACATAGTACTGAAAATTTAAAAAAATATTCATGATAAAGTAATAACAAATTGATAATGAGTTTAATAAAATTTTCATAATCTGTGTAGTTTGTTATATTTTTGGGGGAATCCATGCGTTATTTATGGAATGGAAGGGAATATTGAGAAAAATGCAGGGGGAACTGCTGCGTGACGGAGGCGGCTGTTCGTTGCCTGTGAAGTACCGGCTTCCGGTGGGAGAGTGGCTGCTGGATATGGATGGGTGGCCGGGGCGTGAAATTGAGTTGAAGTATTACGGAGAGATTTATTGCATCCGTTGCGGGAGAAAAACGAAAACCAGCTTTGCCCAGGGGTACTGTTATCCATGTTTTCTGAGTGCTCCTGAAACCGATGCCTGTGTTTTGAAACCTGAGCTTTGCCGGGCCCATGAAGGCATTTCCCGGGACATGGAGTGGTCAAAGGAACACTGCCTGATCGATCATTTTGTTTACCTGGCCCTGGTCAGCGGGGTAAAGGTGGGGGTAACCCGGCATACGCAGATACCCGGCCGCTGGATTGACCAGGGGGCCTGGAAGGCCATCAGGCTGGCACGCACACCCGACCGGTACACAGCCGGACTGATAGAAGTGGAGCTGAAGAGGTATTTTTCCGACAAGACCAACTGGCGGGATATGCTCAGGGATGTCCGTGATGAAACGGTGGATCTGGTCAGAGAAAAAGACCGTGCGGCGCAGTACCTTATTCCCCGTTACGAATCCTTTCTTACCGTGGATGACCGGATCGAGGAAATTCAGTATCCGGTAAACAGGTATCCAGAAAAGGTTAAAAGCCTGAATCTGGACAAAACGCCTGTTTACCGGGGCGTACTGGAAGGTATCCGGGGACAGTACCTGATCTTTTCCGACGGTACGGTGTTCAATATAAGAAAGCATGGAGGGTATCTGGTATCCCTTCACCTGGAGGAATAATTGCGTCAGGTATTCCGTTTTCAAATCAACGAAACGGTATATGGAAATACAGAAGAAGAAATTTCTTTACAGCCTGATCATTCCGGGCCTGTTTGTTCTGCTGATCTGGGTGATCCACCTGGTGAACACCACCCTCGAACTTGATCTGGTATGGCTGGGTATATTCCCCCGCCGGGCAGAAGGATTGCCGGGTATTCTGACTTCCCCCCTGATACATGGCAACTGGAATCATCTGATTAACAATAGCATACCTATTCTTGTGCTGGGGGCCGGGATTTTCTATTTTTATTCTGATCTGGCCGGGAAGGTGCTGGTAATGACTTATTTGTTCACAGGGATCTGGGTGTGGGCTGCGGGTCGTTCTGCCTGGCACATCGGTGCATCGGGCTTGATATACGGCATGGCTTCGTTTCTGTTCTTCAGCGGGATCATTCGCCGGTATGTTCCCCTGATGGCCATCTCACTGCTGGTGATCTTTCTGTACGGCGGGATGGTATGGGGGATCTTTCCCCTGGAAAGTGGAATATCCTGGGAATCGCATTTACTGGGAGCGGTGGCCGGATGGGTCCTGGCCATTTATTTCAGGAAGGAAGGCCCTCAAAGGCCGGTGTACGAATGGGAACTGGAAGAAGAAGAGGAAGAGTTTGATGAAGCATACTGGGATCAGGTACTGGATGAGCAACTGGAAAAGAAGAAGAAAAAAAGAAAAAGAAATTTCTGGAAGGAATTTTTCGGCGATCCGTTTGAACCGAAAAAAGGCGAGTAAAAATTTCCGCCCGGCTATATGAAAAAACGCCGGAAGGTAATGCCGGCGTTTGAATTTGCTCCCCAGGCTGGACTCGAACCAGCGACCCTCTGATTAACAGTCAGATGCTCTAACCAACTGAGCTACTGAGGAATTTTGTGCGTGGCAAAAATAATAGGTTTGCCCAAATAAAGCAACAGTTTTTCCAAAAATTCCTGTTATGTGCCCCCTTTGTCTGCTTTGCTGAGAATGCAGAAGGTCGTCATTTTTTTGGATGGTGTCTATACCCTTCATAAAGGAGTATTCCCCTGAATAAACCCTATATTTGCATTTTTCAGGTTGTTTTTTGAGGTTGCAAGGTGGGAGGAAACAGTAAAAAGCAGAACTTATGAAAAAGATCATTGGTATTGGGAATGCCCTGGTGGATATTTTGATCAGGCTGGAAGATGAATTGTTGCTTGAAGAATTCGGTATTCCAAAAGCGAGCATGCAGCTGGTTGACCGTGAATTATCGGCCAGGATACTCAGGGCGGCCAAGGGGATGGACATAACCATGGCTTCCGGCGGATCGGCGGCCAACACCATTCACGGACTGGCCAGGCTCGGGGTGGAAACCGGGTATATCGGTTGTACGGGTCGCGACACCTATGGTGAATTTTTCAGAAAAGATATGGGGATACACGGTATTCGTACCGTTCTTTTGGAAGGTAGTCAGGAAACAGGCCGTGCCGTAGTGCTGGTTACTCCCGATTCGGAACGGACCTTTGCCACTTTTCTGGGATCGGCAGTCGACTTGAAAGCTGCGGACATCCGGCCAAAATATTTTGAAGGATACGATTTGTTATACCTGGAAGGGTACCTGGTGCAGAATTATGCTCTGGTGGAGGAGGTGGTGCATGTTAGCCGGGAAAAGGGATTGAAGACCTGCATCGATCTGGCCAGTTACAATGTGGTGGAAGCCAACCGGGAGTTTTTGCAGGATTTAATAAACAGCGGGGTGGATATGGTTTTTGCCAACGAAGAAGAAGCCATGGCACTGACCGGAGGAACGGCTGCCGAAACCGCCGAATGGCTGGCGGCCCGCTGTGAGCTGGCGGTTATTAAAATGGGGCCGCATGGTTCGGTGATTCGTTCAGGGAAGGAGAACATCCGGATCGGAATTACCGAAGCCCGGGTGATCGATACTACCGGAGCCGGGGACCTGTATGCTTCCGGTTTCTTGTATGGCCTGGTACAGGGTCTGTCTTTAACCCGTTGTGGTGCCATTGGGGCCATGCTGGCTTCGAAAATCATTGAGCAGGTGGGAACAAAAATGGAGGAAGAGCACTGGGAAGATGTCAGACAAAAGATCCGTTTACCTGCCTGAGAAAGAAAAAGGCGGGGGATGCCCGCCTCTTTCCGGAATCAGAAAAACAACATCCCTGTTCAGGGGTTGAGCTCTATATCGTGCAGAGTGGTTTCCCCGCTGACGACTTCAATGTCCTCTTCCACTTTATTAACACTTACAAATGAATCTTCCTCGTACAGTCCTACTACCAGGTCATAGCTTCCGGGGGCCAGGTAGCTCAGTATAAAATCGCCGGTTTCCTCTGCCTTATAGCTTGTTACAGCTCCCGGGAATCTTGATTCACCTTCTTCCGGGTCGCCGGCTTCTTCTTCGGTGTAGGTATCGCTTTCATAGGCATACACCACAACCGATCCGTTTTCAGGCATGTTCAGTATTTTCCCTTCAATAGCGCCGGCCTGGTTATTCACCGTAATGCGAATGGTGGGTTTGAGGAGGTACAATCCTGACATACCTGCCTTTACCACAGACTTACGGGCATCAAAATCTGCCGTAATATCGACACTTCCGTTGGCAGGTACCGTAAATTGTCCCACCGCTTTGTAGCCGGTTTGTTCTCCACTGGGGACAAACAGAGGGATAGAATCGTTTTCATATTTTAAAAAGCACCCCGGATTATTAACAGGTCCCATTCCCCACTGGGTGGCATCCAGGTGGAAGCGCAGGCCGGTATAATGTCCGGCGGGCACTTCAAAATTTCCCATCAGGGCGGTTTCTCCTCCGGTGAGTTCGAGCAGGTTGAAAATCACCGGTCCGTTGAAATCTTCCATCGATTGCCAGCTTTCACCTTCCACCTGGTAGCTGATTCCCGTAAAGGTGATATATACCCCTTCCAGCCCTTCCATGTCAATGGGGGCATCGGTGAGGTAAAGCCAGAGATTTCCCTGTTCCATTTCGTCCTTTTTACAGCCTGTAAAGATGACGAGGGTCATCAGGGCGAATAGCAATATATGCGTCACATATTTCTTTTTCATAATGGTTCTCCTTTCTTTTCTTTTGGTTCCGGTTTACATCAGATAGACGATAAAATGAAGTGCAGGGTTGGAATGGTGGACTGATTTCTTCATATTTTCAGAATTGGTAACTGAAACCCAGTTGAAACCGGAAAGAAGCCCGGTTGGTTCGCAGAAGATATCCCGGTATGATGTCGTTTCCTCTGAATACATTGGGAATTCCATAATGGATCCTGATCCCGGGGGTCAACCCAATCTTTTGAGACAGGTTGATGGGGTGTTCGTAACCCAGAATGATTCCATAATCAAAATTACGGTAAACGGAATGCAGGTCGGTGGCCGGGTAGCGTTCCACTTCTTCACGGGCTTCATAGAGAAAACTTCCGTACATTCCCATGATCAGACTCCCCCTTCCGGGAAGGACGGTATTTGTGCCGGGCTGGTGTTTCAACAATAAGGTTTGTAAGGTGAAATATTGCAGGTGAATGCTTTTTTTCAAGTAGTGTCCGTGTATATATTGCCTGTACGATTGTCCTCCCTGATCAAGCCATTCCGATTCCACCCTCAGTCCCCACCGGGGATGGATGTCTCTGCTCAAAGTGAACTGAAAAGACATACCGAATTCCGGGAGGGAGGTGGTTAGGTTGTCAGGAGCAAATCCTCCGTAGGTAGTTTCATTCAGCAACCAGTGGTTATTGATGTGGGTGGATATCCCAACTTTCCAGGGGTGGTGTTTTTCTGTGCCAACAGAGGGATCGGGAGTTTCAGCAATGCGGGACATTTCTGCCGGCAGAATATCGGAAGGCGGAAGGTATGCGTGCCGGGGGGTGAGAGGGGCGGGTGCTGAGGATGAGACAGCAGGGACTTCTGCCAGTTGATGGGCAGTGGATTCATTCCTTTCAACAGCAGTTGATTCCTGTGAAAGATCGATAGGAGCCGTGGAAATCTGCCGTATGGTGGCTTTTTGCAGGGCTTGTTCGGAGGTCTCCGTTCCGGATGTTTCTATGTTTTTTTCAGGCTCTTCCATAACCTGTTGATAATCAGGGAAAGTTTTGACTGCTGATTGCTCTGCCATTTGCCGGATCTGTTTTTTTCCCGGCATAAGAAGGAACATTCCAATCAACAGGGCCAGGGAAGCAGCCACCAGGTAATAGACGGGAGGGATTCTTTTTTTTGGTTCTGATTCCAGGGCGGGTTCCAGTTTTTCCCAAACTTCTTCGATATCCAGCCGGTTTTCGATCCGGGTCCATACCTCATCCAGATCCATCTGGAATTCAATGGATTTCCAGGCATCATCGGGAGGCAATGCCCTGAAATGCCGCATTTTATCTCTCCAGAAATCGGTGATGGGTATTTTCATTTTCATTTCAGTTCAGCAGAAATCCATTTTTTCAGCAGGGTTTTCGCCCGGTTAAGCTGCGATTTTGATGTTCCGACAGAAATATTCAGTTTTTCAGATATTTCCTGGTGGTTATAGCCTTCCAGGGTGTGCAGGTTAAAGATGATCCGGGCCCCTTCGGGCAGCCGGCTGACACATTCCAGCAAATGTCCTGCCTGCAGTTGCGAAATAATGTCTTCCTCCACATATCCTTTTTCTGTTTGGGTTTCCTCATCCAGAATGAAGTGGATTTTTTTCTGTGTTTTGAAGTGATCGATGGCCGTATTGGTAATCACCCTTCTGATCCAGCCTTCCAGAGATCCTTTTCCTTCATACTGGTGAAGGTTCCGGAATACCTTGATAAAACCGTTCTGCAGGATATCCTTTGCCTGTTCCCGGTCACCTGCATATTGCAGACATATGCCATACATCACAGGAGCGTATTGGTCATATAACATACGCTGGAATTCACGCTTGTTTTCCAGACACCCCTGAACAAGCTCTTCCGTTGTGTACTTTCTGATTCCCAATTTATTGTCAATGCATCAGTATTCCTTCTGTTGCCTTCTCAAGCCTGTTCATGATCAGAAGGTAAATATTTTCATTTTCCACTCCGGAAATAACAATGCATGGGTTTTCTTCAGTGCCCGAGACATCTGCAGATTCCAGCATAGCCGAATAAATCAGTTGGAACAGGATTCCCGTATGGAGGTGTATCCGGATTTCATTGTGCCGGTCTTTAACGAAAGCGATTTCCCCGGTTTCGGCAGATGGCCGTGGGTTCACTTCTATTTTTTCGGGTAAATCCAGGGTAAAGATCACCGGGATATCCCCTTTGTGGGGGTTGGGGCTGTGATAGACTCCCCGTAGTTCCAGGCTGAAAGGTTGTTTTTCGGCATCCAGTTCCAGGGTGATGTTGATATGGTCATAAATCCCCTGTGGGATATCGAAAACCACCGGAGGTTCGGAAGAAACTGTGGCCAGATCGGCCAGTACGGGTGACTCGAAATCGGAATCAAAAAAAACATTAGGCCCTGTTTCCCGGTATCCTTCAAAGGAAATCTGGCTGATGTTCATTTTTCCTTCATGAAACTCAAGGTAAGTTTGACTCTTTTTACCTGATGTGCTTTCCATTCCATCCATGGAGAAGGAGAATGCCACCTTCACCGGCCTGGTCCATTCTTCCTTGGTGCAGGAAAGAAACAACATGCCGGGAATCAATAATAGCAGGGGCAAATGTATTCTCATAGAAATAACCTTTTTACACGTATTAGACGAAAAAACCAGCAAAAAGGTTGGGACCCCGGTGCAAAATCAGAACAAACCGTGCAGTTCGGCGTTAATTTTATCGATAATGGCTCTGAGATGTTCTGGATTACTGGGAAAGTCGTAATCGTCGGCCGGGATCACCAGCATTTTTCCCAGGTTATACGACTCGGCCCACGCTTCGTATCTTTCGTTCAGCCTTTTCAGGTAATCCAGCCGGATATTGTTTTCGTATTTTCTGCCCCGTTTCTGGATCTGGTTCACCAGGGTGGGTACCGATGCCCTGAGGTATAGAATCAGATCGGGCGGCTGGATGAGAGAACTCATGAGGTTGAACAGGGTGAAATAATTCTCGAAATCGCGGGTGGACATGAGACCCATGGAATGAAGGTTGGGGGCAAAGATGTAGGCATCTTCATAGATGGTCCGGTCCTGGATCACCGCTTTCCCGCTTTTTCTGATCTCAACGATCTGGCTGAACCGGCTGTTAAGAAAATATATCTGCAGGTTGAACGACCATCGTTGCATGTCTTCGTAGAAATCATTCAGGTACGGATTGTCGTCCACATCCTCATAATGGGCTTCCCATCCATAGTGTTTTGAAAGCAAGCCGGCCAGGGTGGTTTTCCCCGAGCCGATGTTTCCTGCAATGGCGATGTGCATATTCAGAAAGTTTTTATTTTCAGGCAATCTGCAAAAAACACCCGGTTGGCGGGGTTCTGTTTCCGGCAGACAATAAATATAACTGATTTATCTTAATTGGCATGAACCGTTCCGGTTCTTTTTTTGATGAGGGGGAAAGCTGAAATCCCTTACCGGTATCAAACCGGACTGGCCGGTTCTCCCTTTTCCGCGATCAGGGAAGAGGAGTATCAGGCCAGTTTCCGGTGAATATCCAGCAGTTCTTCCACATATTTTCTGGAGTTGGAAAGCCGGGGGACTTTGTTTTGTCCGCCCAGCTTGCCCCGTTTATTGAACCATTCATAGAACACCCCATGTTTTACCGAGTGTACCAGGGGCGGGTCGAGGGTAATGTTTTTGTATCGTTTTGCCTCGTAATCGGAGTTAAGCGACATGAGGGCATGGTCGAGCAATTCGGAGAAATAGGCAAGGTTTTCAGGTTCTTTTTCAAATTCGATGACCCATTCGTGCGCTCCTTTGGTATCATTGGTCATATAAATTGGGCAGGCAGAGTATTCCTTTATCATGGCTGCGGCTTTTTCACAGGCGATATGCAGCGCTTTTTCTGCATTATCGATCATGAGTTCTTCTCCGAAGGCATTGATAAAATGTTTGGTACGACCTGAAATTTTTATTTTATGCGGGAACAGGGAAGTAAATACCACAGTGTCGCCGATTATATATCGCCACAGGCCTGAATTGGTGGAGATCACCATGGCGTAATTCCGGCCGGTTTCGACCTCTCCGATGTGTTTTGCAGGAGGATTTTCATCCGACAGGTTTTCCATGGGAATGAATTCATAAAATATTCCATAATCGAGCATCAGCAGCATGGAATTGTCGTTCAGGTCGTCCTGTATGCCAAAGAATCCTTCGGAAGCGTTGTATGTTTCCATATATTTCATATCCGGGGAAGGGATCAGCATTTCAAACTGTTTCCTGTAAGGAATGAAACTTACGCCGCCGTGTGTAAAAAGTTCCAGGTTGGGCCAGATTTCCAGGATATTCTTTTTGCCGCTTTTTTCGAGCATATATTTCAGAAGAACCAGTGTCCACGAAGGCACTCCCGCCAGGTTGGTAACATTTTCATGGAGGGTAGTGTGGTATATTTTTTCAAGTTTTTCTTCCCATTCTTCAAGCAGGGCGATGTCATCACTGGGTGTTTTGATAAAGCTAACCCAGAAAGGGAGGTTCTGGATCAGGATGGCGGAAAGGTCGCCGTAAAATGACTGGTTGCTGAAATTATTGATCCGGCGGCTTCCTCCCAGGGCGAGTGCTTTCCCCTGCATAATAGAAGTTTCGGGATAATTTTGTGCATGAATCGCAATAATGTCCTTTCCTCCGCGGAAATGGCATTCTTCCAGTGCTTCCTTGCTTACCGGAATATATTTGCTTTTATCGTTTGTGGTTCCCGACGAGCGGGCAAACCATTTTATTTCACCGGGCCAGAGCAAATTTTCCTCCCCCTGCCGCAGACGGTCTACCATGGGTTTGATGTCCTCGTAATATTGTAACGGGACCCTCTCACGGTAATCCTCGATGGTTTTGATCGATTCGTATCCGTAAGTTTTACCCCACTCCGTATTTTTTGCCCTTGCCAGGAGCCTGTGTAATACTTCCTTCTGAACATCAAAGGGGTACTTACGGAAGAGTTCGATCTGGTAATGCCTTTTGATGTTCAACCAGGATATAATGGAGTTTATCAGAGGCATAAAAAAACTTTTCTTATCCAGGTTAGTCTTCCGGGCAAAGGTATGGAATATTTGATAATTCGGTTCCTGCCGGCAATAATCTAATCCGACATTTTTGCCGCGGCTTCTATCAGTTGCTCTTCGGGTCGGGCAAAACACAGGCGGAGCAAAAACTGGTTGTAATGGTCATGGTGGAAGACGGAAAGGGGCAGGACCAGAATGCCTTTTTTTTCCAGTAAAATTTCTGCGAATTCGGTATCCTTCTGTTTGGATACCTCTTCAAAATCAAGAAGTATAAAGAAAGTTCCCGACGGTTTGATGATTTTGAAGCCGGTTTTTTTAAGGTGTTCGATAAAAAAATTGCGTTTGTTTTCATAGAACTGCGACACAGTAGCCGGGGAAAATTCTCCGGTCAGATAATCGTTCAGGGCGTACTGGAAGGGAACTGTGGCAGAATGAATCTGAAACTGTTGCTTTCTCCTGAATTTTTCCGTGAGTGAAGAAGGGCCGGCACAATAACCGATTTTCCATCCCGACACATGGAAGCTTTTTCCGAAGGAAGATACAATCAGGCTGTTTTCAGCCAGGGAAGGGAACCGTGCCACGCTCTGGTGTTCAAAGCCTTCGTAGATAAGATGTTCAAAAACCTCATCGCTGATAACCCGGATACGTGTTCCCTGTATGATCTTTTGCAGCCTTTCCATGTCGAAAGAAGAAAGAATGGTTCCGGTGGGATTATGAGGAGTGTTGATTATAATCAGCCGGGTGCGGCTGTTGATCATTTTTTGCACTTCTTCCCAGTCGATACGGAAATGGCACTTTTTCAAGGTAATGTATGCAGGTCTTCCTCCATTGGAAAGGATGGCGGGAACATAAGTTTCATGAGCGGGTTCAAACACAATTACTTCATCGCCTTCTTCCACCAGGGCGGATATGGCGGTATGCATTCCCTGGGTTCCTCCGGCTGTAATGGTAACTTCCGTTTCCGGATTATATGAGTGGGAATACATTTGATTGAGGCGGGAGGCAATGGTTTGCCTTAGGGGAAGGATCCCTTCGCAGGGAGCCCGCAGATTGCTTTTGGTTTGTGTATGTTCCACGGCCTGCCTTACCAGAGCGGCAGGGGGCTCAAAAGCCGGATACTCCCTGGCCAGATCGATAACATGGGATCCGTTGGCCCGGGCATACAACCGGTCAACAAAAGCAGCACCTTTTTCAGCAGGATAAGCAATGTTCATGCAGCAGGTAACCTGAAATAACGGGTAAAATTTACAACGAAGATTGTTTGGAAGCAGTATTTTTTGACGAACCGGTATTTTTCAGGGATTAATGGAAGAGTTCCTGCATTATTTGAGCGGAACGTATTTCCCCCATGCCTTCTATATGTAAGCGGTAATAAGTCAGTAACTGTTCCAGCATGTATTTCCGGAAATGACCGTTCCGACCAGGATCGAACGGTTTGTGCAGGGAAGACAGCAGCAGGTCGTTCAGCAGGCGGCTTTCGTCAGGTTGTAAATGATGGGGATGAGCGGGAGGGGATTCTGTAAAAGAACCTTCTCTCAGGTCGAAGTATGTCCTGGTTCGGGAATAATTGTTATTTGGGAAGAAACCCAGGAAGCGCGTGTAATGCACCAGGAATATCAGGTGGAACCACAGAAACTTTTCCCGGATCAGGTCGAAATAATGAATGCTGTTCTGCAGAAATTCGAACAGGGGAGGGTTGGGTTCTTCTTCCCGCAGGGTGCGGTATAAAATTTCTCCCAGAAATAATGCCACGGCACTTTTTCTGATGTCGTAAGGAATGGACTGGAAGATGATCAGGGGTTTCAGTTCCTTCAGGTGCTGTATTTCACGTGAGGTTTTATGGTATGCCTCCATTTCAATCATGAACAGGGGTTGCAGCAGACCGGTGGTTAAGGATGTTTTTTTCCCGTGGGGATTCCTTATCAGGAACGATTGCCTTCCGTGCAACTCGGTATATATCTGAGCGATAAGACGTGAGTCGCTGTATTTGATATGGTGCAGGACAATGCCTTTTGTTTTAACCAGCATGGTTTTTTCTGAAACTGTATTCAAAGTAAATATCTGACCGGAGAATCTGCAATTCTTTTTGTCTTTCTGCAGAAAAAAATTCTGTGGATAAAAATTTTTACTTTTACGGAAAACGAATATTTATGGATATCCGACAAGACGAGGAACTGATTAAGAGAATAAAGAAACTTGCCAAGCAAAACCAGGAACTGGAGGACGTGATCAAGAAGCTTCAGAAGGAGAATGAAAAACTGAGGCGGCAGAATGAAAAACACAAAGCTTTGCTTGAATCGCTTTCAACAGATGAGATTGCCAGAGGTTTGAGAAGCCTTGAAAAAACCCGCTCCCTGAAGTTTGAAATGGCCACGGTGCTGTTTGCAAGCATTCAGGGATTCAGCAGGATTGCCGGAGCACAGGATTCGGAAGCCATGATGGATGAGTTGGACGAGATATTTTTCCATTTCGATCATATTGTATCCAAATATAACATTGAGAAGATAAAGACCATTGGAGATGCCTACATGTGTGCCGGAGGTATTCCTCAGAAGAATATTACCAACCCCATAGATGTGGTGATGGCTGCCCTGGAGATGCAGCACTATTTACAAATGCACCGGGAAAGGCGATCCAGTAAGGGCAAGAATTACTGGCAGCTGCAGCTGGGAGTGCACACAGGGCCGGTCACGGCTCAGGCTTTAGGCAAATCGAAAATCAGTTATGACATCAAAGGGGATACCGTCAATACTGCCACGCGGCTCCAGTCGGCCGGTGTGCCCGGGGAGGTTCTGATATCGGTATTTACCTATGAGCTGGTTAAGGAGTTCTTTGTGTGTGAATATTACGGAAAAATGCCGGTAAAGTACAAAGGCGATCTGGATATGTTTACAGTTAAGGGGCTGAGGCCGGAATTTTCTGAAAACGAAGACGGAATCACTCCCAACAAGCAGTTCTTTATAAAATTCGGACTGATCCAGTTTACCGATATACAGGAAGTGATACTGGATAAGCTTGAGAAAGAGCTTCCTTCCTATCTGTATTATCATAATGTGAAGCATACCGTAGATGTGGTGACTGAAGTGGAATTGATCGGATGGGCGGAAGGCTGTTCGGATGAAGAGATCCTGTTGCTGAAAACCGCCGCCCTGTTTCATGATGCGGGCCATACCGTACAGTACGACAATCACGAATATTACGGAAAGGTCATGGCAAGGGAAATGCTGCCCTCCTACCATTATACACCCGAGCAGATTGACAGGATATGTGAGATTATCATGGCTACCCAGCTACCTCCCAAACCGAAAAATTTGCTAGAGAAGATCATATGTGATTCCGATCTGGATTATCTCGGACGCAGTGATTTTATTCCTGTCTCCAACACACTGTACAGGGAATTAAAGGAACAGAACAAAATTGGCAGCCTGAATGACTGGAACAAGCTACAGATCAAGTTTATTTCGGGGCACCAGTATTTTACGAAAACGGCAAGGAGCCTGCGGGAGGTGAACAAGCAAAAGCAGATTGAAAGGATCAGGCAGCTGATCGATAATGATCAGTGAATGAACAGGAGCTTGGTCACATGAGTTTGTGATCCGTCCTCATTCGTAAGGAATACCAGGTATACACCGGTACTGACTCTTTCACCACGGAGGTTCTTGCCGTTCCAGATAGCCTGCCCTCCCACCGAGCGTGTTTCATATACCAGTTCTCCGGCAATATCGGTGATCTTAACCCAGGTATCTTCCACCAGTCCCGTAATGGTGACCGGCCCGGCGAAATCTTCCCTTACCGGGTTGGGGAATACGTACACATTTGAGAAATAATCGGCCGGTCCGGTGGCATCGCCCCGGTATGATACAAGGCCTTTTGATGTGGCAAAAAATACTTCCCCGCTACGGTCATCCACCCCAATGCTGAGAATATGATTGGAGAGAAGCGGACTGTTATCTGTCGTAAAATGAACAATCTCCCTGGTTCCTTCGGGTGAAACCAGGTAAGCTCCGCTTTGCAGGGTACCCAGCCATTTTCTGTTGCCACCATCCACAGCAATGGTGGTGATGGTTTCATTGCCCAGTAGATAGTCGGCCTGGCCGGGGGTTTCACCGGGGATTTTGATACGGCTGGCATAAAAATGATCGCCTGAAAATACCTGTTCCGGATTATAATATACCACAGGACCCATGGATGAACCAACCCAGATGTTCCCGTCCCGGTCTTCTGCCATGGAAAACACCTCGCTGGTGATGGTGTTTCCTGTTTCGTCCTGCAGGCTGAATTTGCGGGTCAGATCATCGTCTGTATTTTCCGGGGTATTCATGTCGTTGAAAGCGAACAGGCCGTATCCCCTGGGTAAGAGGACCCATTTGTGTCCCTCGCTGGTTACCAGGATATCGCCCAGGGTAGGGGCGTTGATGGGGTAATCCAGCCCCTTCCATCCGTCGGGGGTTAGTACAGAAACAGGCCGGCTGACACCTGAATTCGTTACCCAGAGATTTCTTTCGCGGTCCAGGGCCATTCCGCCAATCCGGATATATTTTTCGCCGGGGATAACGCTCAGCAGGGTACTGTTTTCATCGTTGTACACATTCAGCAACTGGTTTCCACGGTACTCCAGAACGCCGTAACCCCAGGAAGCGGACCAGAAATGATCGGGGTCGGCCGGATCGATCAGGGTTCGTATGATATCCCGTACAGAATAATTGACCATACTTTCCCACTGTTCCTCATGGAAGGCATAAACCGCCCCGTTGAGAAACACATTGTTCCATGCCGCATCCAGGCCACCTCCCGACACGTATACCTGTCCGGATCGGGCTGCCACATGCCATGCGTCTGATGTCAGGGGACCGTTGGGCACGAACTGCTGCGAGGCACCTCCGGGCAACAGGTGTATCATACCCTGTCTGTTGTCGGCAATCCATAGCGAGAGGTCATCTCCGGGAACCGCATCGGCGGGGTGGATGGTTCCCGTACCATAGTCATCGACCGTTGCTGACAGCTGTCCTGCCTCATCAAAAAACAGGATTCCGTCTGAAGTAACCAGTAGAAACTGTCCGCTGGCGGTCCGTGCCTGTCTGACATTCATACCGCTGGCCAGGATCTCCCAGGAACCTTCCCTTTCAAGGTATACGATATCTTCCAGGCCGTTTTCCCTGACGGTCAACAGGGTTGTGTTCAGGGAAAGAACAAAAGAATAAGATGCATCGGGTTCGGGCAAGCCGGGAAGGGTTTCCCAAACGGCATAATTGATCAGATTGGGATCGTCTTTTGGGGCCCGAAAAACACCTGTTGTGGTGGCTGCATACAGGTAAGTTCCGTCAATGGCCATCTGGAAGACTTCCATGGGAGATCCCATAGGACCTATATAATAGGTATCTTTCATCTCCTTTTTTTCGGGATTCACCACAACGATTCCGAAACCCGTTGAAAGATACAGGTAGGGTGAAACATACAGGGCGTGGTTGATCTGCTTGTTTCCCGTTAAACCGGTATATCGCTTTATATCGGCCAGATTTTGGATTTCGCCGTTAACGATCATGTCAATATTCCCGTTTTGATAACCCACAAACAGGATGTTTTTTTCGGGAATGTATTCGAAACAACTTATATCCATATCGTTCAATCCGTGTACCCGGGAAAGTTTTTCCACAGTATGAAAGGGTTGATGGTAACTGAACAGGGCATCTTTTGTGGCGGCCCAGGTGCGGTTTGGGGTCAGTGCTATTCGAAAGGGGGCACTGTAGGGGAGATGGTCGCGCCACTGACCGGGCGCGATCTGTCCTGGCAGCGACGTGCAGGTGCCCCAAAGGAAGGCTGTATAAACACAGGTTTTAAAAAAAATTTTCAATGAATGGGTTTATTCTTTTGATAGAACTGCCATCAGGCGGGTTTTAGTATCCCATGCAGGCAGATGTTTTTCACGATGTTAGAAATTCCTGTAATTTTCTGAACGCTTCTCCCCGGTGGCTGATCCTGTTTTTTTCCTCCAGGTTCATTTCGGCAAAAGACCTGTTCCTGCCTTCGGGCACGAATATGGGGTCGTAGCCGAATCCTCCTTCTCCCCGGGGTTTTTCGAGGATTGTTCCTTTTATTTGTCCTTCGAAAAAGTATTCCTTTCCGTCCAAGATCAGGGCAATGACTGTACGGAAACGTGCCTCGCGACGGGGAATGCCTTCCATCAGGCGAAGCACTTTTTTCATATTGGCCCGGTACGAGGATTCCTGGTTGGGGAAAGGTCCCTCTTCCGCTGCAAACCGGGCGGAAAATACCCCGGGAGCGCCTCCCAGGGCTATGATTTCCAGTCCCGTATCATCGGCAAAACAATTCAGCCCCGTTCTTTTATGTACATACCGGGCTTTGGCCAGGGCATTTTCTTCCAGGGTGGGGTATGGTTCGGGTATCTCCCCGTTAATTCCTGTTTCGCGAAGACCGGCCACTTCATAGCCGGATCCCAGCATGTGTTTTATTTCCCGAAGTTTATGCTCATTGTTGGTAGCAAAAACCAGTGTTATCCCCATATTTTCGTACAATATATCAGCCCGGAGATGGCCGGGGTCCCCTGCACGGGAAGCCCGGTTTCTCTACAGGGCATCTATCCAAACTTTTGATGTTCCAATTCTCTCGGGATCCGGATCTGCATCCCGGTTGGCCCGGGCGAAGTTGGGAATAGCTGTGAGCGGACTTCCGTCGGCCCAGGTACCATGAAGGGTTATTACCCCGTGCAGCAGGGCGGGATTCCAGCGTGTTGTCCATCCGTTTTCTCCCACCGGCTGCTCGATATCGGGCTGGTCGGCTTCTTCCACATTATAGATCAGCGGGCCGTACCGGAAGGCTACCTGCCCGCGTGTAGCTTCAATTTTATCGATGGGGGTGATTTTTTGTATTTCAAGGGGCAGATCGAATGCTATCACATCTCCCGGTTCCCACATTCTTCGTATCTCCGTATAGCCACGCACGGGATCGGCTTCAAAGGCTTTCCCGTTTACGGTAAGTGAAAGGAGGCCTTTCACTTCGGGTTCGGGCTGGTACAGTTCACTGGTGGTACGGTTGGGATTTCTGACAAATACCGAGAATTCCTTGCTTTCCCGGGGATTGACTGTGATACTGACTTTCCCATTCCAGGGATAATCTGTTTTCTGTATCATTTCGACATCCGTGCCGGCCACTTCCTCCACCAGGGTGGTAGAGCCATTGAAAAGATTAACATAAATGCCTTCATTACTTTTCACATAGGTCCAGGTGGGGATCATGAGCAGGGTTCTGGGAATATTTCCCACGCAGCAAGGGCAAACATGCCATGGATAGCGTGCAGTGTTCGTAATGAGGGGATTGGTATAATAAAAATTCTTTCCTTCCAGATCGACAGACCCCAGCAGGGCGTTGTACATGGTTTCCTCATAAAGGTCGGCATATCTGGCGTCGTGATAAGCCAGATTCATCTTGTACTGGAAAAAGATCAGCCCGCAGCTCGAACATGATTCGCAATACGCCCGGTGGCGAAGAGAATAGTTGGGACCGAAACCTTCCGAGGTTTCTCCGCTGCCAATACCCCCGGTTACGTAATATTTTTTGTTCACTATATTATCCCACAGCGACATAACCGCACTCTGGTAATCGATATCTCCTGTTTCTGCAGCCACATCGGCCATAGCTGAATAGCTGTAAGCAGCGCGTACCGCATGACCTACTGCTTCGTACTGTTGTTGTACAGGAACATGGCTCTGACTGTATTCGTTCCCGCCGCCTCGGCAATCAAGCAGAAATTTGGACAGTTCAATGTAGCTGTCGCCCCTGCCGTTGCCTTCCATATCATTTACAAAACGGCCGAATCGTACCAGAGCCTGTTCCATTTCCTGATGTTCATCCCACCATTCCTTTTTATCCGGACCGATATTATTTACCCAGCAATCGGCCAGTTTTTTGGCCGCATCGTATAGGCGCGTATCGGTACCGTTGGTCAGGGTGTAATGATTGATGGCCGACTCGATAAAATAACCGGCCACATAGCCTTCGTGGGCAGTGCGGTTGGCTTCTTCCCAGCGGTTTTTCCAGCGGGATGTGTCCCGGAGGGTATAGGCGGTATGCAGGTATCCGTCGGGTTCCTGGGCTGCCAAAATAATGGGTATCCATTCTTCCAGTTTCCTTTTCATCAGTTCCTGTGCCTGCATTATTTCAGGGTCACCCTGTGGATCGACCATCAGGGCCAGACACATTGACTCGACGGTTTGATGTACCCAGGCATTGGAAAACACATATCCCTTGTGACGGCCATGGGGCTCACCTCTCAGGGCTTTGGCGGCTTCAATAAAATTGTCCAGTCCACCCTGTCCGATTTCCAGGTCGGTTTTTTCAATCTGTGAGATACAATGAGGGATCCAGTTTACGATAATGGCCTTGATCCGGTCGTTCCACAGGGGATTATCCACGGAGTATTTTTTTGTGTAGACCACGTCGAGTCTTTCTTCGGGCGGAGGGTTCACGGCTTTTACCAGAAGTTCGGAGAATCCCTTCTGTTGGTTTTCTCTGGCAGTGAGGCGCAGGATATATTCACCCGGTTCAGAAAAGGTAGCGGTAGTAACCGGGTCACGGGGGTTTTCGAATAGTATTTTTCCCGGGCCGGATACCTTACTCCAGGTAAACTTATCCACCGGGGTAACCGATTTTACGCTGCCCGAAAGATATGTTTTCACGCCGGTAATAACACTGCGGTCAACACCGGCTGAAACGATCGGGGCACAGGGGGGTGAATCTTTCGTTTTAAAAACGATCCATTCCAGCACATTGGTGGGGAAAGAATAGGCGGAATCTGTTTCCACCCGGAGCATGGTTGTTTCCACTTCATCAAAGGTGATGGTGTTGAATGTTTTGTTTTCGACGGTTATTTCCGATGTATTCTTTACAGGAACAAATTCCTCCCCGTTCCAGTATTTGACGGAATATTCCTGCGGGAGGGGGAGTATACTGTCATAATCGAAAAGAAACAGAGAAATTTCATCAGTGGTAACAGGCTGGTTCCAGGTATACTGTATCCACTGGGCCGACGGTGGTCTCCGTCTGCGGGAGCGTCTCATGCGCTGATCTACTTCCATGGGGGTGAGCCCGTCATTCAGCCAGTTCATGTCTCTTCCGTACCGGAAGCTGGTGGAGGGTTCTGCAATAACGGCCAGGTTGATTCTTTCCTCTCCTGTTTCCCGTTGCGTACAGGAGGAGAAAAGAATAACGGAAATAAGAAACAAAGTGGTTTTGTAATATTTCATCATGATTGGTTTGGATGGATAAAGAAAAACTTAGTTCATTTTTTTGCTGAAGCATAGCGGGGCCTGAACTTTCGAAACAAAGAATGTTTACCAGTTGATAAGGGCGAAAGATCCCGGAAGGGTGAATGCCTGATTGGTGGAATATTCCAGAAAAATAATCTAAACAATGGCAACCGGCCCGAATTTTTACCCCCCCATTGCTGAGAAACCTCCGGAAATAAACAGTTCAGGCCTGGGATTAATGCACATAACAGGTATTTTGGCATTGTTGGCAATGATCTTCTGTTCTTCTGCTCCGAGCATGTAATCTGCCAGCCCGATATCACGGGTGGTCATTACCAGGATCAGATCGGCATGGATGTCATGAGCAAACTGGATGGTCTCGGCATAGAATTTTTTCTTTCCCGGGGCAGTGTGAATTTCGTATTCGATGTTTTTGGAATCAAGGTATTTCTTTGTAAAGGTCAGGTTCGACATAACCCGGGTGCGGAATACCTTATCTTTGATGTCCTGTTTGAAAATATAGAACTTGCATTTGTAATACTGTGCAAGATAATTCACCCAGATGTTTTTTTCTTTTGTTTCCTTTCTGAAATCAACAGGAAATACCACTTTTTCAAATTTATTGGTAGTGGGAGGTTCCTGCACAATAACAAAAGGTACTTTGGAACTGACGATCACTTTCAGTGCCCATGAACCGGTTAGTTTTTGCATTCCCCTGATTCCGTGAGTTCCCATAATGACCAGATTTGCATCCACTTCAGAGGCCACTTCTCCTATGGTGGTAAAAATACTGCCCGGCCGGACCATTATATTTGGTTTGATATAATGGTGCTCAAAAGTATCATCGGCAATTTTGTGACACTTTTTTTCAGCCTCCGGTATTTCTTTTTCGTCTTTTACGATGTGCAGGAGGGTAATTTCATTCTTCATGATTTTTGCCACCTTCACAGCATGTTCCAGGGCATAACCCCCGACTACGGTGAAGTCTGTCGGCACCAGGATGGTCTTCTTCTTATCCATATAGATTCAGATTAAGGAAAAATAAAATGATTAGAACCTAATAATTGTGTTATTTTTGATACAAAAGAATGAATTTTCCAATTTATGAATTTTCTCCCTAATACGCATCAACTGAAACGTTTTTTTTTCATACTGGCCTTTGGGTGTATGTTTTTTGAAGTTTTTGGATGGTATGCAGGGATTCCTTCTGCGGTTATTTCAAATGATGCGTTTTTTGCCCAGCTGAACAGGCCGTTTTATGCAACACGCCTGGCTTACGTATTGTATGCTGCTCTGGGTTTATTGCTGTTGTTGGCTTTTTTCAGAGCATGGTCATACCGGTTTGCCCGGGAACGCTTCAGACTGGAAAAAATAATCAATGAACGGACAGAGGAAATGATCAGGGAAAAGGACAAAACGGAAGAACTTCTATCAAATGTGCTGCCAAAGGATACGGCCCATGAACTTAAAATGACCGGCAAGGCTACGAAGAAGAAATACAATATGGTAACGGTTTTGTTCAGTGATATACAGGGATTTACCCGGATAGCCGAACAGATGAATCCTGAAGTACTGATTGATGAGCTCGACCGTATATTTTTCCATTTTGATTCGGTTATGGAAAAATACAATATTGAAAAGATCAAGACCATTGGAGATGCTTACATGTGTGCAGGAGGCATTCCCGAGAAGAATTGCACCAACCCGGTGGATGTGGTGATGGCTGCGATGGAGATGCAGAGATACATAACCGAACTGCAGGAGAAATCTGAAAAACTGGGCCAGAAATTCTGGGATATCCGGATCGGTATTCATACGGGATCGGTTATTGCCGGCGTAGTGGGTCAGAAAAAGCTTTCTTATGATATATGGGGAGATACGGTCAATACGGCCAGCAGGATGGAATCGAGCGGAGAACCCGGGAAAGTGAATATCTCCGGCTCAACCTATGCTTTTGTCAAAGATTTTTTCATCTGTGAGTACAGGGGGAAAATGCCTGTAAAATACAAGGGGGAAATCGACATGTATTTTGTGAAGGGAATCCGTCCGGAACTGGCGCGTGAAGCCGACGGTGGCCCCAACGAAAAATTTCTGGTTCAGTTGCAGATATTGAGATTGAATGACCTGGAAAATGAAATTGCCAGGAGGTTCGAAACGGCAACAGGAATCAAGCTGTATTTTCATACGTTGAAGCATACCTTGCAGGTGTATACCCAGGCTGAACTGCTTGGAAGGGCATACGGGATTGTTCCGAAGGATATGCTGATATTGCGTACAGCCGCCCTGATTCATGATATCGGAATGCTCGAGGATTATTTCCGTTATCCGGAAGCGGGATGTGAAATGGCCCGGGATATCTTATCCCGGTATAAATATGATCCCGCCCAGATAGAAAGCATATGCGGGCTGATCATGTCGTTGCATAATAACAGACCGCCCGCGGAACTGCTGGAACAGATCCTGCATGATGCAGAATATGATTATGTGGGAAGGGTCGATTTCATTGCCCTTTGTCTGGAATTGTACAGAGAGGAGCTTGGATACGGTAAAGCAGGTTCTTTTGAGGAGTGGAAACAACAACAAATTGAATTGCTCAAAACTCATAGGTTCTATACGGACATTGCCGAACGATTAAGGGAAGTGAAAAAGGATAAACAACTGGCTTCTCTTCGTGAGCTGAAATGGCAGGAATGATAGCTGCCTTATGACATTCTTTTTTTCTTGATGGATCATCAGGAATAATTTACCTTCGCAATGGATTTTTTAAAATATCACAAAATATGGAAATCTCCGACTGGAAAAAATTGCCCTTTGGTTACAAAAAAACAAACTACAATGTACGTTGCTACTATCGGAACGGGGAATGGGGAGCCCTGGAATTATCCTCTTCAGAATATGTTCCGATTCACATTGCTGCTACCAGCCTGCATTACGGGCAGGAAGCGTTTGAAGGCATGAAGGCTTACATGGGCAAGGATGGAAAAATCAGGGTGTTCAGGTGGCAGGATAATGCAGCGAGGCTAAAGAGTTCGGCTGAAGGAATACGTATGGCAGTGGTGCCGGAATCGCTATTTCGGGATGCGGTATTTACTGCCATTCGCATGAACCGGGAATTCATCCCACCTCATGGGTCAGGCGCATCTCTGTATATTCGCCCCCTGTTGATTGGTACAGGCCCTGAAGTGGGAGTAAAACCTTCAGGAGAATATCTGTTTATGGTTTTTGTTACGCCGGTAGGTCCTTATTTCAAAGAGGGAATGAAACCGGTAGAAATGATGATTTGCCGGGATTGTGACCGTGCCGCTCCTCTGGGAACGGGGAATATAAAAGTGGGTGGAAACTATGCCGCCAGTCTCAGAGCCATCGAGGCAGCCCATCAGGCCGGATATTCCAATGTAGTTTTCCTGGATGCCAGAGAAAAAAAATATATTGATGAATGCGGCCCTGCTAATTTTTTCGGGATCAGGGAGAATACCTACATAACCCCCGATTCGCCTTCCATACTTCCCTCCATAACAAATAAAAGCCTGATCAGGATAGCTGAAGATATGGGTTTGAAAACGGAAAGAAGGAAAGTTCCGGTGGAAGAACTTGAACTTTTTGAGGAAGCCGGAGCCTGTGGAACAGCTGCTGTTATTTCTCCCATCAAAAAGATTGCAGACCCGGTAATGAACAGGGAATATGTGATCGGAGACGGGAATCCAGGCAAAATAACCCTCCGGTTGTATGAAAAACTGACGGGGATTCAAACAGGTGATGAACCAGATCCTTACGGATGGATTGAATTTGTTGAATGAAAGATTTCCCTGGCTTCCGGTATACCAGGATTAAGTCTGGACTGGCAGGGAAGATTATTTCCTATATTTGCCAGGGTAATCACAGCCAATGAAAGCAAACGATTCAACCATTACAAGAAGAAGGCTGAGAAGCTCTTCCCTTACGGCCATTATCAGTATATCGCTGGTATTGCTACTGATAGGTTTGATCGGGCTTCTTTTGCTTAATTCCAGTAAGCTGGCAGGTTATGTTAAAGAGAACATCAGCCTTTCCCTGATCCTTAGAGAAAGTGCAAGAGAAGTGGATATCATCAGGCTTCAGAAAAATCTGGATGCTTCGGGGTATGTAAAATCAACCGAATATGTCTCTCAAGAAAGAGCAGCCAGAGAGTTACAGCAGGAGCTGGGGGAAGATTTCGTTGATTTTCTGGGTTACAATCCACTGCCTGCCTCCATCGATGTGTACCTGTATGCCCCTTATGCTAACCCCGACAGTATTGCCTGGATTGAAAGGGAACTGGCAGAAGATGAACTGGTACAGGAGGTGTTTTACCAGAAATCACTCATACATCTGGTGCATGAAAATGTGCGGAAGATCAGTTTGATCCTGTTGCTTTTTAGTGCGATGCTTTTTCTCATTGCTCTTACCCTGATCAACAATACCATCAGGATCTCGATCTATGCCAAGCGTTTTCTGATCAATACCATGCAACTGGTGGGGGCGCAGCGATCTTTTATCAGAAGGCCTTTTCTGGTCAGAAGCGCTATTCAGGGGCTGGTGGCGGGATTACTTGCCTGTGGCTTACTTTCTGGAGGGATTTACATGGTACATCAGGAGTTCAGTGAAATGCTGGCTTTTACCGACTACTACATGATCCTGTTTCTTTTTGCAGGTATTTTATTCCTGGGCGTGGTAATTAACTGGATTTCCACTTATTTTGCAGTCAATAAGTATTTGAACATGAAGACCGATAAACTGTATTATTAATAATTTATTCAGATATGGCCAGAAAGCAACCCGAAAAAACCAGAAAAGCTGATTTTGCCTTTAGAAAGGAGAACTATTTTTTACTGGCGGCCGGTTTTGGTATCATTATTATCGGATTCCTGCTGATGATGGGTGGAAAGTCAAATGATCCGAATGTGTTCAGCGAGGAGATATTCAGTTTCAGGCGCATTACACTGGCCCCCCTTGTTGTATTGCTGGGATTTGTCATTGAACTGGTAGCCATTATGTATAAACCGCAACCTCCTGAGGAAAAATAAAGGGATTGCGGATAGCACCTCTGATTTATTGCCTGTTATTCATTTTTACAAATTATGGAGTGGTATGAAGCCCTGATTCTGGGTATTGTACAGGGTTTGACAGAATTTTTGCCTGTGAGCAGCAGCGGGCACCTGGAGCTTGGGAATGTTTTGTTCAGGACAAAGCTGGAACAGAACCTCACCTTCACCATCGTGGTTCATGGTGCTACCGTACTGAGTACCATGGTGGTGTTCCGGAAGGATATTTATCAACTGCTCAATGGTTTTTTCAGGTTTAAATGGAATGATGAAACAAAATATGTGGTATATATTCTTTTGTCGATGATCCCGATAGGTATTACGGGCCTGCTGTTCTGGCGGAAGGTAGAAGGACTTTTCAGCGGAAATACTCTTTTGGTGGGCTTCATGCTGTGGATTACCGCTTTGCTGTTGTTGCTTTCCGCGAAGATCCGTCCGAAACCGGGTAAAATGAATACCTGGCGAGCCCTTCTTTTGGGGATTGCTCAGGCATTTGCGGTGATACCGGGAATTTCTCGTTCCGGAGCTACCATATCAACAGGACTTATAGCCGGGATTTCGCGTGAAGAGGTCACCCGTTTTTCCTTTTTAATGGTGCTGCCCCCGGTAATAGGGATCAATGTGGTGGATATTATTACAAAACTCAGAGGGGTATCTGTTCAGGAAAGTCTTTTAGTACTCGGGATCGGTTTTTTTGGAGCTTTTTTGGCAGGACTCATGGCCTGTGCCTGGATGATTCGGCTGGTGAAAAAAGGAAGACTGATCTATTTTTCTGTGTATTGTTTTGCCATGGGGGCACTGGTTGTAATTTTGTCACTGTTATGAAAGATGCTGGCAGAACTTTTGATTTTGTAAACGGCGAATTCCTGTTGTTTGACAAACCGTATGGATGGACTTCTTTCGATGTGGTTGGTAAGGTAAGAAACCTCATTACCCGGCAACTGGGTATTGGAAAGCTGAAGGTGGGACATGCCGGAACACTTGACCCTCTGGCTACCGGGCTGATGATTGTGTGCACGGGAAAATTGACAAAGAAAATACAGGAATTCCAGGGATTGGACAAAAGATATATCGCGACCCTTGAGCTGGGAAAAACCACGCCTTCTTTTGATCTTGAAACGGAATTTGACGGGGAGTATGACTATTCATTTGTTACCAGACAGGAGATTGAAAAACTGCTGGAACAATTTTGCGGAGAACAGGAACAGATCCCGCCGGTGTATTCTGCCAAATATGTGAACGGAGAAAGAGCCTATGAATATGCACGGAAAGGGAAAAAGGTGGAAATGAAACCATCGGTTATCCGGATTTATCATTTGAAACTGCTGGAATATCATCTTCCCCTGGTAACTCTTGATATTCTGTGCAGCAAAGGCACCTATATCCGGTCACTGGTGAGAGATATCGGGAAAAGCCTAGGTACGGGGGCTTACCTCAAAGAACTTGTCAGAACCGCCATTGGACCGTATGAACTGAAGAATGCCATGAGCATTGATTTATTTAAAAAAGTGTTGCAAAACATATAACCAATAGACTAATTTTGCGTATAAAGGACCACTTATGTATTAGGGAGAAAAAAGTATGAAATTATCACAGTATAAGTATCATTTGCCTGAGGAGCTGATTGCCAAATATCCCGCCAAAAACAGGGACGAATCCCGTTTAATGGTGTTACACAGGGATACGGGGAAAATTGAGCATCGGATATTCAAAGAAATTATTGATTATTTCGAGGAGAAAGATGTTATGGTGTTTAATAATACCAAGGTTTTTCCTGCGCGTTTATTCGGGAACAAAGAAAAAACCGGTGCTGAAATTGAGGTATTCTTGTTACGGGAATTGAACCGCGACCAGCGTTTGTGGGATGTATTGGTGGATCCTGCCCGGAAGATACGGATCGGGAATAAATTATATTTCGGTGAGAATGATGTGCTGGTGGCTGAAGTGATAGACAATACCACCAGCAGGGGAAGAACCCTTCGGTTTCTGTACGATGGGCCCTACGAGGAATTTAAGAAAACCCTTTACTCACTGGGGGAAACCCCTTTACCCAAATTTATCCGCAGGGAAGTGGAATCTTCTGACCAGGAAAGGTACCAAACCGTATACGCCAAACATGAAGGGGCGGTAGCTGCTCCTACCGCCGGTATGCATTTCAGCAGGGAGCTTTTAAAAAGACTGGAGATCAAGGGAATAGAATTTGCTTTTATTACACTGCACGTGGGACTGGGAAATTTTCGTACGGTGGATGTGGAAGACCTGACCAAACATAAAATGGATTCGGAACGGATCCTGATCAGTGAAGAAGCAGCACAAATAGTGAATCGCGCCAAGGAAAGGCAAAATAATGTCTGTGCAGTGGGAACAACTGTTCTTCGTACACTGGAAAGTTCCGTATCGACCACAGGTATGCTGAAACCCTATGACGGATGGACCAACAAGTTCATATTTCCACCTTATGAATTCAGTGTTCCCAACCGGATGGTTTCCAATTTTCATCTCCCGCTTTCAACCCTGTTGATGATGGTATCGGCTTTTGCCGGATATGAATTTCTTTTTGAAGCTTATGAGCTGGCCATTAAAAAGAAATACCGGTTCGGAACCTATGGCGACGCCATGTTGATATTGTGACAACGCAGCGGGATGTAATACTTATTTATACGCCAAAAGATTTATAATTCTCAGCAGTGTGGGGAATGGTGGGATGGGTCTACCAGCTCACGGTATTTGAATACGATTTGTTTGAAATCTTCCCAGGTTTCCCTTTTCAGGTTCGGATTTCTTAAAAGGGCAGCGGGATGGTATACCGGCATCACCAGGCGGTTGTTCCAGGTAATCCACTGACCCCTGACCCGGGTAATCCTTGCTTCCGGATTGATTAATCCGTGGAGGGCCGTTGAACCCAGCAATACAATGATTGGCGGATCGATCAGTTCGATTTGCTTCAGCAGGTAGGGTAAACAGGCAGCCCTTTCCGAGGGTGTCGGTACCCTGTTTTGCGGGGGACGGCATTTAACAATGTTCCCGATAAACACATGATCTTTCCGGTTGAATCCGCAGGCTGCCAGGATTTTATCCAACAATTGCCCCGACCTCCCCACAAAAGGCAATCCCTGCCTGTCTTCATCTGCTCCGGGCCCTTCTCCAATCAGCATAATTCTTGCTTTCGGGTTCCCCATACCGAAAACCGGATTTTTCCGGCTGGCGTGGAGCGGACAACGGGTGCAATGCAACACTTCCTGCCGGAGCCGATCGAATTCTTCTTCCATTACTTTTTACTTTATCCTGTAAAAGTAAAAATTAATAGAGCATCAAAAAAATGGATTGATTGGTCAAATAATCGATTCCTTTTGTCAATTATCTGAACTTTTAAGGAATTTTGTCGTAAAAACAATATATTCAGGCGACTGAATCTATGAGCAGAGTGGCATAATAAATTCTGTAGAGGAAATATTTGGTATGTCAATGTATGTAGTCATGTACAAATGATTATATTGAAAAATTTTATAAATTTTAAAGGCAGCGTAGTAAAGAGTTGATTACAAGAGAAATAATAATTTATACCGACGCCATGACCATGCAACCAAAAGGAATCATTCTATGTCCTTTGAATTACAGACAGGGTGATGGTTGGAGGCGGATATTTTTATAAAGGGGAAATCCCGGCCCCTGAAGGCGGGGGAATATTTTTACCTTCAGGGTAAGTATGGCTCGATGTAAAAAGATATTCTTCTTTTTTCTTGTACTGATTTTGTCGGTAAGTAATGGCTATTCCCAGTGGCTGAGCGGATATTCCCACCGGAAGAAAATTGTGATCGACCATACCCGGGTGGCAGGTGATCTGACAAATTTCCCTGTTCTAGTAAATATTACTGATGGGGAATTAGCCACCGAAGCCAACGGAGGATTTGTAACCAGCAATCAGGGATATGATATACAATTCTCACAGGATCATGTTAACGCCCTGGATCATCAGATTGACCTCTATGAAGGTGTCTCAGGGCAACTGGTTGTTTGGGTACGGATCCCTTCTCTGAGTTCAACCACCGATACAGAATTTTACATTTATTACGGGAATTCCTCCATTACCTCACCCACTTCCACTACCAATACCTGGGATGCCAATTTCATGGCAATATGGCATTTTACCAGTGACGACTTCAGTGATGCAACCGGTAACGGAAATAATGCAACCAACTTTGGAACCAGCGGGATACCTTCTTTTATAGGAACAGCCCGTGATTTTGACGGATCCGCTTCTTATTTGTCTGCTGCACATGATGTGTCTCTTGACATGCATGATGAAGACCGGGTGACCGTACAGGCCTGGGTAAGGAAAAGCAGTGCACAGAGCGGATGGATAGCCATTTGCCAGAAATCGGACTATTCATATAATCTGCATTTTAACAACGGGAACAATCCCACATTTACCATTTATGATACCGGTTTCAGAACAGCCTATGCTTCAACAAACCTTTCGAATAATACATGGTATCATCTGGCTGGGACTTTTGATGGGGGTATTGTTCGTATATATATTAATGGTGTAGATGCAGGTAGCACTACTGCAAGTCATATTGCATCAACCAGTTATGATGTGGGGATCGGTGAGAATCTGGAAGAAACCGGAAGGTTTTTCCATGGAATAATGGATGAGCTCAGGATCTCCAACAAAGTCCGTTCTGCCGACTGGCTGCTGACCGAATACAGGAACCAATCCAATCCATCCTCATTTTACCGGATAGAGGAAAGCAATAATAATCCCTGCGATGCCACAGAACTTACAGTAGGTTCTTCCTGCCATTTCAGTTACTTTTCAAACAAGTATGCCGATGATTCGGGAATACCCGATCCCGGTTGCAACTGGACATCAGGCAATAAGGATGTGTGGTTTCATCTTACGGCTCCTTCCTCCGGGCAATTACACATTGATGCGGAATCGGGAACACTGACCAACGGTTCCATGGCCGTTTACAGAGGGACCTGTTCTTCTCTTACGCTCATTACCTGCGATGATGATTATCACGGAGCGGGTTTAATGCCCTACCTGGAATTATCGGGTCTGACACCGGGAGAAGACCTGTGGATCAGATTCTGGGGAAATTCAGGAACTTCAGGCACATTCGGCCTGTGTGCATACAATCCCTGTCCGGAAATTTTCACAGTAACCGGAGGAGGCAGCTTTTGTCCGGATGCGGTGAATGGGTCGGTTACCCTGAACGACTCACATTCAGGATCGGATTTTGAGTACCGTCTGTACAAAAACGGCGTGGTATACGGAACCATGCAAACCGGAACGGGAGGGCCCCTGAACTGGACAGGATTATCTGAGGGAACTTACCGGGTAAGAGCTCTCAATACAAATACCGGATGCCAGCAATGGATGGACGGTAGTGCCGAAGTCAGTCTGAAAGACCAACCTCTGGTTTCCCTGGGCTATGCCTACCGGAAAACCCTGACCATAAATGGTTCTCAAATTGCGGGTAATCACAGCGATTTCCCCGTACTGGTAAAACTGGAAAATGATGCTGACCTGCAAACCCATGTGGAGAATGTCAGCGGATACGATATTGTGTTTTCCGATCAGGACGGGAATCAGTTGTTCCATGACCTGGAAAGCTACGATGAGACAACCGGAACACTGATAGCATGGGTGCGCATTCCTGAGTTACAGGCCTCCACGGATTACTCATTTTATATGTACTATGGGAATCCGCAGGTGAACATTGACCAGTCATCTGTTTTGACCTGGAATCCCGATTACCTTGGAGTATGGCACCTTCACAATGATTTTACCGATGCTACAGCCCATAATCTGGACGGTACGAATTCAGGTTCAACCGATGTTACGGGCATGATTGCCGATGGACAAGCGTTTGCAGGGAACGAGATTATTTCTGTTGATAAGAACGCCTTATTGGAACCGGAGGAAAACATTACTGTTTCTCTTTGGATGAGACGCTCGGGAGACCAGAATAGTTACGCCAAACTTGTTTGGTACGGGAATCCTGATGGAACACCATTTGGGCCGTATGGGTTTCAATTTGATGGTAATAATGAAACAAAGGCTGTATTTCATATAGCTGTTCCTACAGGACCTGTTTGGGCGGCATCCAATAACAATGAAATTCTTGACAATACAAATTATTTACTGACTGGAACATATGATGGTTCGGATGCATGTCTATATATAAATGACTATTTACGACGGACAACATCTTCCGGCGGTATTATTTCTGATTATGATACATTGGGACTTGGTGTTGGGGCAAGTATTACTGAGGTTCAGGGGTACACAGGAATTTTGGATGAAATACGCATACAATCTGCTACCAGGCCTCTGGAATGGATCCAGACCGAATACCGCAATCAGAGTAATCCTTCCACCTTTCTTTCTGCAGGTTCTGAGGAATTCCATTCGGAATATTCTTTTGAAGTGTGTGAGTTTACTCAGCAGGTTTATTCTGTTACCAATCATCCTGATTTCACATATTCCTGGGCAGTAAACGGGGGAATCATTTCCTCAGGTCAGAACACAAACAGTATTATTGTCGAATGGGGAGAAGCAGGTGCCGGTAATATCTCATTATCCATTGCCCATTCAGTTTCCGGTTGTTCTGCAATTTCACCGGCCTATTCGGTAAATATCCATCCAAAACCCGAACCGGTTATTACAGGGAATACGGATGTATGTCCGAATGCTACCAATGAAGTGTATTCTACACCCGATGTAGCCGGTCATTCCTACCTGTGGCAGGTAACCGGCGGAGTGATCGACGGTGCGGATAATACGCATGAAGTGACAGTAGACTGGGGGGCCGGCCCATCAGGTTCAGTGAGTGTTACGGAGACCATCAATGCGACAGGATGTGATACGACGGTGGTGGTTAATGTTAGTATTGTAGATAATGAGGACCCCTCGATTACCTGCCCGGCCGACATCACCCAGACGGCTGATGCAGGATCATGCGATGCAGCTATTACGGTCCCGGCCCCGGTTACCGACGACAACTGCGGGGTGGCTTCTGTCACGAACGACTTCACCGGCACGGGCGATGCCTCGGGGGTTTATCCTGTGGGTACTACCACAGTGAACTGGACCGTAACCGACATCCACGGCAACACGAACACCTGCAGCCACACGGTGACAGTGACCGATGATGAGGACCCCTCGATTACCTGCCCGGCCGACATCACCCAGACGGCTGATGCAGGATCATGCGATGCAGCTATTACGGTCCCGGCCCCGGTTACCGACGACAACTGCGGGGTGGCTTCTGTCACGAACGACTTCACCGGCACGGGCGATGCCTCGGGGGTTTATCCTGTGGGTACTACCACAGTGAACTGGACCGTAACCGACATCCACGGCAACACGAACACCTGCAGCCACACGGTGACAGTGACCGATGATGAAGATCCCACTTTTACTGTACCACCCAATGATACCATTTGCAGAAATCTTGATTGTACCTACAATATTGATCCTTCAGTTACCGGAGATGTAACAGACGAATGGGATAACTGTGCTACCGGAATCGAAGCCTATGTTTTTGATGATGATTATTCAAATTTTGGGGATTGTGATAATGCTGGATATATCATTCGTACCTGGAGACTTGATGATGGGAATGGGAATATTGTGGATAAACAGCAAATTATTTGGGTGGAACCCACACCAAATTTAAGTTTATCACCTACAGAAGAAATAATATGTGATCTGGGTACTACGGATATTGAGATTGTATCAGTAACAAATCCTATATATCCTGTACGTTTTGATTATACAGTAGATGTTGATGACCCTGACAGTTTGATTGTTACCAGTTCTGGAAGTGGAACAGGATTGCTGACAGGAGATTTTATTCTTGAAACATTTGACAACCTGAGTTTCCAGACACAGCTGGCAGTTATCACGGTTACTCCATATACTGTTAGGGAAAGTGGTGAAGTTCGCTGTTATGGGAATCAGGAGACGATGGATGTCTGGATCAACCCTGAGCCACAGATTGCCGTGAGCGTACAGGACACCCTGTGTTTTGAAGAAGGCACGACCTTCAATATCTCAACCACGACCCCCAGTGGCAACACCACCGGGGAATGGGTCTACGATGTGACAGCCACGGCCAGTGATGCCTCAGTCAGCGGTTACGGTGACCGAACGGATGAGACAGCCCTGAGCTTTACCAACAACCTGGTCAACAGCAGCAACGATGTACAATGGGTAGACTACACATTTACAGCTAAGATCCTGGATCCGCGGACCGGGTTGAGCTACTGCACCGACGGAGCCATAGACACGACGATAAGGATCTGGATCAACCCTGAGCCACAGATTGCCGTGAGCGTACAGGACACCCTGTGTTTTGAAGAAGGCACGACCTTTACCATCAGCACGACCACTCCCAGTGGCAACACCACCGGGGAATGGGTGTACGATG
>Ga0209614_1000055_pt1 | contig 95219 bp, 81 predicted proteins | sample BlaSprsedimmetaG_FD_185484 | JGI IMG/M metagenome (GOLD analysis project Ga0209614, IMG submission 185484) | Hot spring sediment bacterial and archeal communities from California, USA to study Microbial Dark Matter (Phase II) - Blank Spring... ... | reverse complement strand
AGGGTGCGGAGTATTACCAGTACATCGCTTCCCTCGTCGCAACATGGCGATTGCAAGGAAAGGACATCTACAACGAGCTGCAAACGTTACTCACACAGGAGCTCTGTCTACAGAGCTAAACAAATACACTTTCGGTTTCCGGGGGCTGTCAACCGGTGAGGAGCGCTATGATGCCGCGGCTCGCTCTTATGGGCGCAAGGTGACCGTGAAGACCAGCTCGTCTGAGCATTTGAGGGCTGAAGGCGCTGAGCGGATCTTTCGGTGTCCCTGATCCTGCGTTATGAGCGCCGAACTGGAAGCGGTCAGGGTGCTCGCACGGGATCGCCCGGCGTGGCCGGAAGGTCGGCTGATCCAACGATGCAGTCTCGAAGGACTCCAGGGCTATCCCTGGAACCTGCGCAGCATCACCAGTGCACCAGCTGTAGCGACTGCGAGCAGCAGCAGCTCGAAACCCGTGGCTTTCGGCGTGGGCGTTGCAGCGATCGTCGCCGCGGTGGGTGCTGCTGTTGCTGGTGTTGCTGGTGTTCCTTCGGGATGTGCGGTGGGGCTTGATGACGCCGGTGGCGCACTTGCCGATGGAGTGGGCGTTGTAGCGGTCGTCGCCGCAGGCGTCATTGAGCTGGTAGGTGAAGGGAAGCGCGTTGGAGTGGGTGTCACTGTGCTACTTCCATCGCCGCCGCCCCCGCCGGCACCGCCGCTCGGGGGTTCCGGCGTGGCAGTTGCGGGGGGTGTTGGACACGTGACTGTTCCACCAGACCAGGTAACGGTGAGATCGCCGGTGAGCGGATCATTCAACTTACTTGGCGGAGCGAAGGTCACGGTGGTTACGCAATCACGTGCAGTGCAGCACTCGATGGTGAGATTGCCAATGAGGCTAGTGCCACTCACAGTAGGCTGCCCCAGCGGTCTTATGAAGACCAGCCATTCTCGGCCATCACTGCTTGAATCCCACGTGCCTTGCCACTGTGGGCCATACTCCACCTGTGTTACCTTAATACAGCCCGGGGTATACGTGAGGTTTATCTGACCAACAGCAAAGGAACCAGTGGTATTTGCCCATATCTGTACTGCTATTGTATCGTTAAATGGTGCAGTGCTATCCCGGGGTACCAGGTACACCTCATTTTCTGGTACTGCTGCTACTACGAGCACGGTAAGTACTGTCAGTACTGAAAGTCCCGCTAAGCTTCCAAGACCTAACCCTTTTTTCGTGTTCATTCTTTTTTTTTGCACTAACTGTCTTTCACCTCGGGTATTCATACCCACTATTTAACTTAACGATTAGCGGAGCTTTTTCTTGTTTGTGATCGATCACGAACAGCATTTCAGCGCGTATCGGAGGTCTTCCGGGAAACCGACGTGATAAAGGAGCAGTCCGACATCCGATACGTCTATCTTACCATCGCAATTGACGTCTGCCGCCCATTCATTGCAGATCGGGTATCCGGGATCTCCGGAAAACCCGACGTGATAGAGTAACCGCCCCACATCTGAGACATCTACCACATCATCGCAGGTGACATCGCCGCACAACTGTGGATGACAGCTGAATATTCCCTCTGCCCACGTAACGAGGAGATCTCCGGTGGCAGGATCGTTCAACGTACTCGATGGAGCGAAGGACAAAGCCGATTCGCACTCATGGTTATTGCAGCACTGGATGGTGAGCGTGCCGATCAGCACCGTGCCATTTACCGCAGGCTCCCCCAGCGGTCTGATGAAGACCAGCCATTCTCGGCCATCACTGCTTGAATCCCACGTGCCTTGCCACAGCGGACCGTACACCCAGTTAGTTACATTGACGCAGCCGGGGGTAGAGGTGAGGTTTATCTGACCAGCACCAAATGAATCTGTGGTATTCGCCCATATTGCTACGTCTACGGTGTTACCGTACCTGGCACTGCTGTTCTGAGGCTCAAGATACACGTCATTATTTGGCGGCACATAACCGGTGATAGTTCCTGTTTTGGTGCCCTCATTTGAACTGACCGTCACGGTTCCGGTATGTGCAGCACCGCACGTCAACCCCGTCGTGTTTATGGTTACCGTAACCGTGTCCGTTTCAGTAGTAGTGTCTCCACTTGCGGGCGTTATAGTTATCCATGGCTGGTCATCACTGACCGTCCATGTCAGCGTGTTTTCACCGCAATTGGTGATAGCAAAGGTCCATGTCGCCGTCTGCCCCTCGGGTACCGTGCCAAAGTCATGCGATGGTGGATCGGGATTCGTGCACAGTTGCGGGCATGGCGGCACATAAACGGTTATAGTTCCTGTTTTGGTGCCCTCATTTGAACTGACCGTCACGGTTCCGGTATGTGCAGCACCGCACGTCAACCCCGTCGTGTTTATGGTTACCGTAACCGTGTCCGTTTCAGTAGTAGTGTCTCCACTTGCGGGCGTTATAGTTATCCATGGCTGGTCATCACTGACCGTCCATGTCAGCGTGTTTTCACCGCAATTGGTGATAGCAAAGGTCCATGTCGCCGTCTGCCCCTCGGGTACCGTGCCAAAGTCATGCGATGGTGGATCGGGATTCGTGCACAGTTGCGGGCATGGCGGCACATAAACGGTTATAGTTCCTGTTTTGGTGCCCTCATTTGAACTGACCGTCACGGTTCCGGTATGTGCAGCATCGCACGTCAACCCCGTCGTGTTTATGGTTACCGTTACCGTATCCGTCTCTGTTGTAGTATCTCCACTTGTTGGACTACTGGTTATCCATGGCTGGTCATCACTGACCGTCCATGTCAGCGTGTTTTCGCCGCAATTGGTAATAGCAAAGGTCCATGTCGCCGTCTGCCCCTCGGGTACCGTGCCAAAGTCATGCGATGGTGGATCGGGATTCGTGCACAGTTGCGGGCATGGCGGCACATAAACGGTTATAGTTCCTGTTTTGGTGCCCTCATTTGAACTGACCGTCACGGTTCCGGTATGTGCAGCATCGCACGTCAACCCCGTCGTGTTTATGGTTACCGTTACCGTATCCGTCTCTGTTGTAGTATCTCCACTTGTTGGACTACTGGTTATCCATGGCTGGTCATCACTGACCGTCCATGTCAGCGTGTTTTCGCCGCAATTGGTAATAGCAAAGGTCCATGTCGCCGTCTGCCCCTCGGGTACCGTGCCAAAGTCATGCGATGGTGGATCGGGATTCGTGCACAATTGCGGTAGTGGTGTGCAGTTGAATGTTCCACCAATCCACGTAACGATAAGATCTCCGACGAATGGATCATTCAGCTTACTTGGTGGAGCGAAGGTCAATGGCGTTTCGCACTCACTGGTAGTGCCGCATTGAATGGTGAGCGTGCCGATCAGCACCGTGCCACTAACCGTGCCGAGCCGTGTGAAGACGAGCCATTCTCGACCAGCAACAGTCGAATCCCACGTCGAAAAACCTGAAAAAAGCGGACCATACTCGAAATTGGTAACGTTTGCGCAACTGCTGTCATAGGTCAAGTTTATTTGCCCAACACCGAATTCGTCGGTAGTATCAGCCCATATTTGAACGGCCACGGTGTTACTGTACGGTGCGCAGCTGTTCTGAGGCTCAGGATACACCGTGTTCGCTGAGGGGGTTGTTATGGCAAACGTGGCATTGCTCGCATCTTCACCGGTATTGCCTGCTGCATCGTGTGCGATCACGTTAACTTTGCAGGTAGTTGAGGGCGTATTGGGTATCGTCCAGGAATAGGTTCCTGTATTCGCTATGCCGGTTGCAATCGTGAAGGGATAGCTTGAGCCACCGTCCGTTGAATACGTGATATCGATCGAAGTAACTCCCACGGTATCGGTAGCAGTCCAGGTGATGGCATGCGTACTACCAACCTGCCAGTTCTCACCACCGTCTGGCGATGTAACCGTCACTGAAGGCGGTGTGGTGTCGGGCACGTGGATCGTCCCGGTCACATCCTGTGCAGTCGGCGTGCCACAGGTATTGTTCACCCGCACGGTATAGTCGAACTCGCCGCTCGTGCCCGCGGGTGGCGCCGCAGTCAGGGTGACGGTCTTGCTCGATCCCGCGGTGATGTCACCGAGATTCGAGGGGCTGTTCGTGAGCCACGCAGGCCCTGACATCTTGCTCACGGTTACGCCGTTCACGGGCCCTTCGATCGCAGATATCGTCACCGTCTGGCTCGCGGATGACCCAGCGTTTACCGTTGGGCTCCATGATGTAGGATTCACACCCATCGTGCCGCACGGAGCCACCGCATCGAGCTGAAGGACCGATACACCATAGTGCCGCTTGTCAGCATAATACCCTCCCCACGTCATCGTATGCGTGTTGTGATCCCAGGTATCATGGAGATATATGGTATCCGGGTCACTGTAACCAAAGCCAAGCATCGAGTGCCCCGCAATTTGAATCATGACCGGCCGTCCGGCATCAATTTCCGCCTTGAACTGTGCGTACGTGAAGCCACCGGATTGGTATGCATCAACATACTGATTATAATTACGAAAATGGACGCCATCGTGAAAAACCGTGTAGTTGCGAGATTCCACGAACAATCTCATGCCATGGGTACCATCGCGCTTACCAGGTTCGCAGCCTGAATAGTCATAGAGTGGAGCGCCATTCGTATAGTAATAAAAGGTAGTAGCACCGTCTTTGTTTTTCCAGTTCTGGTACTGGTTAGTTCCCATAAAATCAGCCGTGCAGCCCGCATATGTGTGCTCCTGCCAGTTGCCGTAGTATGGATCAACGTCACTACTGTAGGAATACCAATAGTCATCCACGTGACCCTTTACTGCTAATCCATCTATTCCCTGATGCGTCGCGCTCAAAGGACATTCTCCATTGCCCCAGGCGGAATTGGTGAGCGGGCATACGCCACCATTGGTAGATCCTGTGTACATAGAGGGATAGCCCGTTCGATCGTAATAGCCGAACATCATTGCCGCGGACGTTGCAGAGCAGCCATAGCACCAATCGAAAGCAGGGACGTCGGGAAGTATATTAATCCCCAGGGCACTATCGGGTTCGGGAACCGTTGCCGCAGCGGCCTTGACCGCCGGCGGTCGTTCGGGAACAATGATCTCATCGATCTGCCTTCCGTTGTTATCCATAAATGACCTCATTAGATAGGGGTTCGTAGGTGCGACCGGGTTTTGCGCTATGATAGGTGTGAAGCTTGCAGCAATGATCAGCAGTAGCATCAGCCCTACGCTAGTGTAACTGCGCCATTTCGGTCTTTTTATGCTCATGCTGCTCGTTGTTTCGCCTTCTGGTTCTCCCATCTGTGGCGACTTGGAGAAGATAAGATGTAAAAGACAGCCGGATATTTATAGTGAATTGTGGGCAAAATTGTCTGCTGCTTGCAGTAGTTACGCGTTTATATAGTTCTAGGAAGATCGCGGTGAATGAGCACCAGCAAACCTCTTCACGATCAGCCAGCTCGTTGGTATCGGTATGCCCGGGGCATGAGTACAATTCCGTTTTTGTTTTTCGTAGGTCACGTTCCACAACATCGCAGCGCGTATCGGGGGTCTCCAGGGAACCCGACGTGATAGAGGAGCAGGCCGACATCCGAGACGTCTATCTCATTATCGCAATTGACGTCTGCGGCCCAGTCATTGCAGATCGGATACCGGGGGTCACCGGGGAACCCGACGTGGTACAGTAATCGCCCTACATCTGAGACATCTACAGTGTCATCACACGTGACATCGCCGCACATCACTGCGGTACACTCGAATCGTCCGTCTGTCCACGTAACGACGAGATCGCCTGCAACAGGATCATGTAACGTACACGGTGGCGAGAAGGTCAAGGGGGTTACACAATCACCGGTATTGCAGCACTGGATGGTGAGCGTGCCGATCAGCACCGAGCCATTGATGGTGGGCGCCCCAACAGGTCGCAGGAAGACCAACCCTTCTCGACCAGCACTGCTCGAGTCCCACGTGCCATTCCAGAGCGCAGTATCATACGCACAATTGGTGACATTAGCACAACTGCTATCATAGGTCACCTGTATCTGTCCGCCAGCGAAGGGCTCGGCAGTATTTGCCCAAATCTCTACGTCCACAGTGTTACCGTACCGAGCACTGCAGTTCTGAGGCCGGAGATACACCTCGTTCAAGCCGAGCAGCTCGACGTCGAAACATTCGGTGCCTGAGGCAAGGTTAACGTACCTGTCCGCCTTCAGATCGCTGTAGATACCATAGCTGAGTTGGTGCATGCCCGCGAAATCCGTTGATAAGCGTCTGCGCACCCCGAGCTCGTTCTCACCTGTGGTCAGCGTGACATTCAGCGCGAACGAATCAGAGAGTTTGTATAAGGGATCGAAGAACCACACCCGCAGCAGTCCCGTCATGTTCCGGTTCGCGTCAATAACCAGGTGCAGGGTCAGGGTATCGCCGTCTTGATACACCACCCTGTCAAGCTCAGCGGCAAGTATCCGGGCGGCATAGCCGAGCACGTTGAATGGATAGACCGCGGAGTAGTTGCCGAAGGTGTACTCGATATAATACGTTCCTGACCTCAGCTCAGGTATGGTGAACGTATAGGTGGTGGAGGCATTGAGCAGCGTGGTGCTCACGGTACTGTTGGGTGCGCTCATCGTGAAGTTCTCGGCTCTGCTAACGTTCACGAAGACGGTCACGTTCTCGCCGAGGGCATAGACCGGTTTCTCAGTGTAGACCTCGATACCGCTCCCTGCGGGGTTCTTCTCGTGAAGATGGAGCGTATCAATGTGGAGCGCGCGGCCGGAGTCGGTATAGACGGTAAAGAGCATATTCGCATCGCCCGTGAAGGTGACGGGGATGTCAAAAGTAAGCGTTTTCGACGCCATGCCTGCAAGATTGAAATACGTGACATTATCGTACGCATTGAACCTGACCCGAGAATACAGGCTTAAATCCCTATTTCGGTTATTCACGACGCCTAACGTCAAAATGGCACTCTCATTAGCCTCGTACAGGCGCTTGTCCAACGATGCAGTGACCGAGATATTTGCGCCCTGGACGAAGAGGGAGAACTCTCCACGCTGCTCGTCAAGCTCGTAATACCCTTTATAGTACTTCTCCTCCAAATCGTCGGGCAGGCTGAACGTAAAGCCCAGCGTTTGCTCCTCATTAGGTTTGAGCCACGTGACGTTTGTATCTTTGTAAATGCCCGGGATCGTTACGTTGAGTTCAGCCCTGCCCTCTGCGCCGCCGGTGTTCCGGACGGTGAAGTCAGCCGTCACTTCTTCGCCAAGGTCACCGGTTAGATTTGCGGGCGTGGCAATAACGACAAATTTCGGTGCGGCAATGCCTATAGCTACACTACCCGTCTCAAAGGGTGTCGTATAGTTCAGTCTATAGATGCCTTTTGTCAAATTAATCAGAAGGGTTGCATTTACGCTCTCATTTTTCGGTACGGCAAATGTATCGATGATCTTCTGCTCTCCAATGGTAAAGGTAGCGTTGAACCGCGTATCACTGATGCCGGTATTGTGGACAATAAGCGGAATCTCAACAAGCCCTTCGAAATACAAACCCGCGGTATCAAAGAGCAGTGTGGCATTTTCAGCGCAGATTATCTCCTTCTCAAGCGTTTGGTTGACGTCACCGGATATCTGAACGATAACTGTAGCATTCTTTGAGATGTTGAGGGTGAGTTCACACAACTGAGACTCTTTACCTGGAAGCGTTAGGTACCAAACAGTGTTTCCAATTTGCACCGTTTCATGAGCTTCAACTTCGTTACTATTCTCGATCAAGACTCCTGCACTGAACGGATCCAAACCCACGACATCGGGTGCAACGATCTCGGCGTTTATCGCCGGCTCTGCTACGGTCACCTCGAAGGAGACCTCAGCACCGGTGAGCGAAGTGCCCTTGACGAGTCCCGTGAGTATGAAGGGGTATTCGGCGGTTAGATTGAGTTCAAAGGTGCGATGCTCCGATGGCGCTAGTACGAAGCTATCAGAATATAATGGGTACCCAGACTGGCTTATCATGAGACTACAAGTATCTTGTAGCTCTGCATTGTTTTGGACCTCTCCGTAGATCTTTATGTTTTCTCCCGCTTTATAGATGCTCTTATCGGTTTCAAGGATCAATAATAAACCATCAGGGGTAATATAAAAAGAGGTACTGTTTTTTGCGATTATTTGTGACGTTTCTGAATAGAGCTTGGAGACGACATACAGTTTTCCGGTCGAATTTTGTAACTCTGCAGGAGAGAGAACGATATCAATAGTGGTTGTTTCCGATTCTGGAATGCTGAGTGTCATATTAGTCTCCCAAATTGTAGCAGCCAGTGAATTGACATGAGCGGTGAGATTTGATTGTCCCTGTCGTTCATGCGGTGTCTCACATGCCCTGGTGTCCGTGTACATTTCAAGCTCAGGTGCAACTCGCCCAGACCACCTCCCGCTACTTTCGTTCGATTGATAATAAAGGGCATCAACAAGCGTATTTCCCCTAGCAGACCTCGCTACTGCGATACGGTACGGTAATGGCTGCAGGCGTTCGTTGCTCAATGGTTCTGGCTCTTCCTCCTGAGCTTCGAACGTTTCAGGAGAAGGTGCACCACGACGTGCTTCTTCAAAGGATAACCCGTGGATTAAGAGGATAGTGTAGCTTTCAAACGGTTGCATTAGAGGATAGCGGTCCTCATAGCTGCCGGTGATTACATAAGGCGTATTGCCGATTCCGTCACCATCATTATCGCTCCCAGTGTAATTACTCCAATAGTTACCGATATAGTTGATATAGATCGTCCCATTGTACATATACGTTATTTTTGATAAAGAACTCCAAGTATTATTATAACAGTTCGTACTTATCTCTGCATTGTAATCGTTACCTATGAAATTGTTCAGATAGAACTGGTTGTCTGATGAATAATGATATAATTCTATGCCGTAATAACAATCTAATATGTTATTTGTTCCCAGCGTGTTGTTGCTCGAAAAAGACAGGTACATGCCGTAGTCGTTGTTTGAGACATTGTTGCCCGTGAACGTGTTGTTGCTCGAATATTGCAGGGAGATGCCCTCGCCGTCAGTGCTGAAGGATGCGGTATTGTTCGTGAGCGTATTATTGCTCGACAAATACAGCCAGAAACCGCCGATTGCGTTTAAGGATGCGGTATTGTTTGTGAGCGTATTGTTGCTCGACGAATACAGAGAGATGCCGATCTCGTTAGCGGATGCCGTATTGCTCGTGAGCGTGTTGTTATTGCTCGACGAATACAGGGAGATGCCGTCGGTGTTGGCGGATGCCGTATTGCTCATGAGCGTGTTGTTGCTCGACGAATACAGCCAGATGCCAACGGTGTTGGAGTAGACGAAGTTGTCCGTCAGCGAGTTGCTGTTGCTCGCATAATAGAGGGATATGCCCTCGGAGTTCGAGTATGCGGTATTGTTCGAAAGCATGTTGTTGCCCGACGAATCCAGCCAGATGCCAACGGTGTTGGAGTAAACGAAGTTGTCCGTCAGCGAGTTGTTGTTGCTCGACGAATCCAAGTAGATACCAACACTGCTATTACTGCAACGGTTATTTGAAATTACATTGTTTGAAGAATACAGAACTATACCGTTTCCATTCACACTCTGGCTACTAAACCCGTCAATGACGCAACCATCTGCATTCACCGTGATACCATCTCCGGTGTCGCTCGCAACCACCTCAGGCCAGTCTGCACCGATCAAATTAAGCTGCTTGTCCAGGACGACATCCTCGTTGTATGTGCCATCATAAACGAGAATCGTATCACCTGCGGACGCATTATCCACTGCATCTTGAATCGTGTGATAATCGGCGACACCGTCATCATCAACGGTAATTACCGGTTTGCTGTAGGTTATTTTGACATTAAGCGTTGCATTAGCGATAGTACTGTTGAGGTTGGTGATAGTGATACCTGTTGTCACATTCTCATTACTAGAGTAAATTTTTTTGTCGGTCACAAGGTCCAACAACGCATGAACGCCGGTGATCATAAGATCTTTGTGTAAGGTTGTTTGTGCATTCAGGTTTTTACATTCGGTCGTGAAATGATAGTGACCCTCGACGAGCTGGTCCGGTAGCTCAACTAACAACGTAGTTATTTCACCTGCTTTGACAAATTCGTACGTTAGGTTCTCATACAGTAGCGATTTGAATCTATCATAAAGCGCGACTGAGCAATTGCATTCTGCATCGATACCACCGCTATTTGTTAGATTAACCATAATCGTCTCTCCCGCAGAATAGCTCTGCTTATCAGTAGTGAGGGTCAATTTCGAGTCCGGTATAACGAAATAGTATTGCTTTACCGCATCATCAAAGCTGACCATAACCGTGACCTCGTGTTTCCCCGCGGATGCCGTTTCAGGTATGCTAAGATCGTACGTGAGACTCGCGGTTTCGTTAGCATTCAATGAGACAACTGTCGAGTTTTCAAACGCCAAAAGTGGTAGTGAGAGGTTTACGTATGAATCCCATGACGACGAGCCACTATTGGTAACTTCGAGATTAATACTCATATTATCGCGTACTTTGTATGCTCCACCAGGCTTATCGAACGTTAGTTTAACGATATAATTCTTGGGCACCACGAAATATGTTGATCCGGAACCTATCTTCTCACCGTTCGTAAATGCTTCCGCCGATATGAGGTACGTACCATATTCAGCCGTTGATGGCGCCGAAAAGGTAAGCGTTTGGTTCACTGAGTCGTAAGCACTAACATTAAAGGTGAGTGTGTCCTCAAAGACTTTGGTATTATATGGATCAAGTGCCAGCACAGTAACGGTGGTATTGCATGCCGCACTTCGTTTGTTCGTGAGATGCAGCAGAATGGCAACTGCATCGCCCTTCGCATACTCTTGCTGATCGGTAACCACTTCGGTATCAACGGACGGGCTGAATACCCAGACGCCCTTTTCAGTGACGGCGCGTGCGCCCGAGTGAAACCAGGTGTATTGATAGTCTACGCCAGCTTCAAAGAGGCCAAAGTACATGCTCGTGGAATAATTCATGCGATGAGTATACAGAAAGCTTTGCTGAGCATGTGCGGGCACCGTTATATTGGTAACCGCGCCATAGTACACCCACCATCGGCCTCCTTCATGCCGCGCCTCGTGGCCACCAACCGCGATGTTCCCCGTGAAATCCGTATCGCCGTCGTTTTTCACATGAACCGTAAAGACGACCTCACTCCCTTTTGCAACGTGATCATCAATAGAGGTGACCCAGAGCTGTATGCCCGATTGCGTCACGAACCCCTTGGGATTTGCGCCATAGAGACTTACCGCGAACCGCTGCGCGTCATAATTGCTCTGTATGAGCGCGCTATCGTTGTAGAGCAGCGCATCGAGCGACCAGATCCCGAGCGGTGTGGACGCGGTGTCGGTGAACGTAATAGTTACTGTTTCGGATGGCAGGATGCTCACGCCCGTCACGTTCACGTGTTTCGCGAGGCCCCTATCCGGGTTGATAAGAACGAAGGAGACCTTCTCCGCGGTCTCGTTCGCGTGGTTCGTGACGTTGACCGGAATGGAGATGGCCTTGCCCGCGTCGTATTCCGGAATAGCGGTGGGTTCCGTGGCCCCGGCAATGAGATCACGGATGAGCCTGAGCCCATCGTCCGAGGCGGCGTGGTGCCCGTAGGCCCAGTCCTCGTAGATCGAAGTAACGATCACGCGGCCCGCGCCGTACTCGTACATGAGCAACGCGGGCATGCCGTTCTTCGTCCTCGTCAAGAGCACCGAGGCATTATCGGGCCAGCTCGTGAAATACCCGTCCACGTTCGCATCCAGGAGGACCGAGTCCTGCCCCGAGAGGATCATGTGATACGTGCTGATCCCGATGGACCGGTAGTGGCAGCTCTGATCCTCGAGCCAGCCGTAGCCGCTGACTTCGCCACCGGGCAGCGCGCGGAACTCATAGCCGCGCTGCTGTGCGAAGACGACGAGCGTGCCACCATTCGTAACGTAGTCGTCGAGTGCCGTTTTGAAGCTGGGAGAGGAATCGAGCCCGTAGAGGCCACCGGATGGCAGTACAAGAACCTCCTGTGAGATCGCACTTACCGTCGCGGGATCCACGAGCCGGAAGGGAACATGATACCAGGACAGCACGCCGCTGAGCTCAGTGTAGAAGCCCCGTGCCAGTACAGCAACGTCCGGTGCGGTTCTGAGCTCTTCATCAACGAGCGCGGCGTTATTACTAAGAAGTGCACTCAGTTCTGAACTCGCATTACTCCAGGCAAGTACCTCCTCTTTCTGGGCACGCAGGTCCGTGAAGTTCTCAAACGCCGCGTAGTGGTCGGCATAGGACTTGAGCAATAGAAGCTGTGAGAGGTTCTTTGCCGTTGCGAGCCGCATGACCGCATCAAAGCCGTCGTTGGGTGCGAGGAACGTGAGCGTGGAGACATCAAAGCTATCGTCCGGATGATCGCCGCCCGGATTGTTAGGTTTCGTGGGTTTGGTACCTGTGGGGAGCTCATCACTATCCTTGCTATTGCAGCCCAGCGTACCCGAGATGGGCGCCAAGACGAAGACCTCAAGCGGCAGTCCCGCACCCGCCGTGACGACGTTGCCCGCGGCACCCAGGAATTTCGTACCGGCCTGGGCTACCGGACCCACCACCTTATGGGACAGTGCCCTGGTTATCCAGGTCTGCTGTTGCAAGGGGAAGTAGTGTGCTGTTGGTACACATCCGGGCATCTTGCCACAGAATACTTTGCCGCCATCATATGCATTCTGCAAAAACGGGTACTTGGTCGCCGCGGTCTCCGGTATCCCGATGTGGAAGATGCCGTCCTTGGCCATATAATTGACATTAACGCCGACGTGGGGCGCTCCACCGGGCCCATAGGTACCCCGCAGATACAGGTAAATGGGCTCGGTGGCCACGCCTTTGTTATTGATGAAAAGCGGCGGTATTTGCCACGCGTGCTTTAAGCAGTTCCAACCGGATTTGAAGAGATTAGTGATGTCTCTAAGGTCCCGATTGATCCCGGACATGGTCTTAGCGAGGGCGTATTGACCGAACCCACCGATGGTCCCGAAGAAGGTATTAGGTGATTCAGCACCTTTCTGGGCTTCCGTTTCCCAATAATCGATATTGTTCTCCCAGAACCCTGCGAGACCCAATGGGTCGAGCACCGTGACGGGATTATTCCTGGCATAGGAATAGCGATGATCGTATTTCACCGGATCGATTGCTGAGAACGGATCAGGAGTAATGAACCGCCCCGTTTCGGGATCGTAATAGCGCGACCTGAGATAGTACAGCCCCGAGGTATCCTCAAACTCACGACCAGTGTACAGTCGCGTATTCTCGATGCTACCCGTCGCGTCGAGCAGCTGCCCGAAGGCGTCATAGCGATACGTAGCAACCACCTCCTGGGACGGGTTCACCAGCGCCACGACACTCCCCAGGGGGTCCTGGATGTAATAATAGGTCGAACCGTTCACGTCAAGGCTGATCAAACTATCGATGCAGTTCCGGTCACTGGTATAACGGCGGATACTCTCACCACTTTCATGGTATTCCACGACGCTGTCCAGGCCGTCATAGAGGTAATAAACAGTAACTCCGTCGATTGTCGTGCTCAGCCGTTTTCCGTCAGGATAATACGAATAGGTGGTCGTGCTTCCGTTAGCATGAGCGACAGAGCTGAGCCGTCCCTCATAGTCGTAGTGATACTCTGCCGTGCCCGTCGCATCGGTTTTATTGATGCGGTTTCCCCGAGCATCCCAGCCATAGACCACCCCGCCAGCACTCAGTAACCGGTTATCCGCATCGTAGGTGTAGTCTATGGAGCCTGACGAATTGGTGCGGCTGAGTCGATTACCCACCGCGTCATAGGTATAGGTCACCGATGAGCCGTCCGGATAGCTCTCGTTCACCAGGCGATCGAGGCGGTCATAGCGATATTCGGTGGTGGCGTTGTTCTTATCCGTGGATCTGATCTTGTTACCCGCCAGATCAAACAAACAGGACCATGCATAGAGCGTCGAGCCGTTGGACGTGGTGTACCGCAACTGCAGGAGCTGCCCCGCGGCATCGTAGGTGTAGTTCGCTCTCATCCCGTTCGGGTAAGCCTTCTCGGTCAATCGCCCACCGGGATCATACGAATACTTCGTTACGTCACCTCGTGGATTGTTCAGCCTTACCAGCTGGTTATTCGCATCATAGGTATAGGTAGTCACCTCACCACTGACATTCAGCTTCACCACATTACCATTGCGGTCGTAGGCATACTCGATGGTCTTACCGTGTGTGAGGTCTCTCACCTGAATCAGCCGATTAAGTCGATCATAGGTATAGGAAAGCCGCAAATCCGGGCATACCTCCTCGATACCGTTGCCCACCGCATCATAGGTGAAATCAATCCGCTCACCGTTGGGGTAATATCGGGCAATGAGTCGCCCCAGAGCATCATAGTCGTATCGCACCCACGAGCCGTCGGGCGCAGTGCTGTTCACGATCAGACCTCGAGCGTCATAGGTATACTGGCGCATAAAGCCAAGTGGCGAGGTCTCAGCAATCCTTCGCCCCAGGTCATCGTACGAGTAGTGATAGCGCTGCCCAAGAGCGTCAGTTATGACTTTTAAGTTATACATAGTGTACGTGTACTGGGTGACCGCACCAATTGGGTCGGTAACGGTCAGTAACCGTCCCACGTCGTCGTAGGTGTAGTTCTGTGTACGCCCCAGGGTATCGTTGAACCGGATGACATTGCCCATCGCATCGTACGCGAATTGAACGGCTCTCCCAAGTTGATCGGTCTCTCCGGTAAGTCGATCGAGGGAATCGTACGCAAATGATCGAGTACCGCCAAGCGGATCGGTGATGGTGAGTAGATTTCCTGACGGATCATAGGTATAGGCATAGGTATTTTCCAGAGCGTCTGTTTGCATGGATTTCCGGCCATGCAGGTCGTACGTGTAATTGATGGTGTTTCCCTCGGGATAGATCACCTGTAACAGGTGCCCGTGGGAATCGTGGACAAAGCTCATCGAATTGTTCAGAGGATCGGTAATGGACCTGGTGTCGCCTTTGAGGGTGTAGTGTACCTGCCATGTGTTTCCGTTCTGGTCTGTGGTACTTGTCCTCTGATTATACGCGGGATCATACGTCGCTGTCGTGACGCCATCTAAGGGGTCGACGGTCATCAGGATATTGCTCTGCCCATCATATACCAGACGGGTCGTATGTCCTAACGGATCGTTAAAGGCGACGAGGTTGTTTGCCTCCCACGTATTCGTAATAGCCTGTCCTAACGCATCAACGACCTTCTCAAGATAGCCGTCTGAATTGTAGTAATATGCCGTGGTCACATTCTGGCCGTCAACGAGGTCGGTAACGAGCGTTCTTCGCGAGCCATCCTCGTAGCGCTCGTATGAGTAGGTGGTAGCTAGCGTGCCCGTGGCGAGCGAGGCGACCCTATCCGCAGAATCGTACGTAATCGTCAGTATATCACCACGCGGATTCTGTATCTGGGTGAGGCGGTGATCACTCGCGTACGAATACTGAATTATGCCGCCCATAGGGTTCTGAATACGAGCCAGGTTGCCATCGCCATCGTAGGTAAGAGCGACTTTACGCGCGGGAGAGAAATCTCGGTCTATAACCGTGATCAGTCTTCCCTGCTCGTCATACTCCAGATCAATGCGCCTTCCACTCGAGTCTCGTATGCTACTCAGCAAATCGCCCGAATAGGCTAAGTCAAGCCGATCACCATACCGATCCACGATCCGTGTTACCTGTTTATGCACGGAATCATCGAAATAATACTTCATACCATTCTTCGTGGTCAGCACCACTTTGTCGGGTGCATATGCTTCAAGCTCATCGGAGACGCCCAGCGGCGCGACAAACTGCCGCTCCACCCGGTTGCGCATCCCGCGCATAGGCGAGGAAGGCACTCGCAGGGCTTTCGCCAGAGGAGGAAGCGACGAATGAACGGTCTATGAACTTTGTCGCGCCACCGTGCCCCCAATAAATCGTCACGCCATCCGGCTCTTCGGTGTAATAAATATCATAATTAAGCCGCCAGCCATAGCCAAAGCCAGAATCGAAGCTCTTAAATTTGCGGAAATAGGAAAGCGAGACGATAAGAGGAAAAAGCGCATCTTTACTCGCAAGCGTCACCTGATGCGACAGGTTACCATCCCACGTCCCCACCTGTACTTTAAAGGGTCGCTCTACGAGATACTGAGTATTCATCGTGGCCGTTACCGGAGCTGCAGCCACGGGCGCTGATGCCGGCACTACTGCACACAGAATGAGCAGTATAACCAAAATGGTGCCGCATTTCCGCCCTCGCCGCTGATCCTGATGGTTCATGGTTACTCCTCCTTACCCTTACCGTGGCACCACTCACACAGCGTCCGGCCGTACCTCCCGTTTTTACCGCCAGCTCTGCCGCGTGAGCCTGGGTTGCTCATTCTGAGCAAGATTACAATATCTAAACTATATCTTAAAGCTATCGGCTGTTTTTCCCGTGGACTTTCGTACAACACGAGACTCACACAAGTTGCCAGGGACAGGTTCTCAAATCTGTTGCCCGCTTCACCCTATAAACAGTTTGAACCACACCTTCAAACCGATCAACCGGGAGCCAGTATGAGCTAGAAGAAAGCTGTAACGCTTAAAGAGCGGGCTAGCATTGGAGCACTGCTCACCACTGTCTCGCTCCGGGTGGGGGACGTGTGAAACGTCCGTCACAAGACCGACAGATACTCTTTCAACTCCCACTCGGTCACGTTCATACGGTACCGATCCCACTCGACCAGCTTGGACATGATGAAATTCCCGAAGATATGCTCGCCCAGTGCCTCTTTGACGAGCTTGCTCCGCTTCGTCAGGTTAATCGCTTCGATCAAGCTCCCGGGCAGCGTCTGGATCTTCTCCCGCTTCCGCTCGTCCTCGCTCATCAGATACACGTCCTTCTCCGTGGGTGGCGGCAGCTCGTACGTGCCTCGCACACCCGCCAGACCGGCAGCGAGCATAACCGTAAATGCCAGATACGGGTTGCAGGCCGGGTCAGGACTGCGGTACTCGATTCGCGTCGCTTTCTCCTTGCCCGGTTTGTACATCGGTATCCGGACGAGCGTCGAGCGGTTCCGGCGCGCCCAGGTGATATACGCAGGAGCCTCGTAGCCCGGCACCAACCGTTTGTACGAATTGATCCACTGGTTGGTAATGGCCGTGATCTCCGGCGCGTGCTTCAACAACCCCGCGGTGTACCATTTCGCGACGTCCGAGAGATTGTGCTCATCTGCGGGATCGAAGAAGGCATTCCGCTCGCCCTTGAAGAGCGATTGGTGCACGTGCATGCCCGAGCCGTTTACCCCGAAGATCGGTTTGGGCATGAAGGTGGCATAGCAGCCGTGCTGCCGCGCGATCTCCTTGATCACGATCCGCTGCGTCATCACGCGATCCGCCATGGTGAGTGCATCGGCGTACCGCAAATCGATCTCGTGCTGCGAGGGCGCGACCTCGTGGTGGCTCGCTTCCACCTTGATCCCCATCGCCTCGAGCCGCATGATCGTCTCACGGCGGAGGTCGCTGCCCGCGTCGAGCGTGGTCAGATCGAAGTAGCCGCCCTCGTCCAGCACCTCCAGCGACTTGTCATCACGCAGATAGAAATATTCCAGCTCGGGGCCGACGTAGAAGGTATAGCCGTACTCCTCACGTATCCGCTCGAGGTTCAGCTTCAGTGCATGGCGTGGATCGCCTTCATACGGGCTGCCATCGGGCTTCAGGATATCGCAGAACATCCGCGCGACCACGTCGCCCTGGGTCTTCCAGGGGATAAGCTGGAAGGTGCCCGGATCTGGTTTTGCGAGCATGTCGCTCTCATCGATCCGTGCGAACCCTTTAATCGAGGAGCCGTCAAAGCCCATGCCCTCCTCAAAAGCCGCCTCTAATTCGCTTACAGTAATAGAAACGCTCTTCAAATGCCCTAAAATGTCCGTGAACCACAGTCCAATGAACTGCACCCCGCGCTTCTCGACTGCGTCAAATACCGTGTCCTTATCCGCGCTCTTTTTCGACATCGCTCGCTCGCTACGGTCATCTATTGGGCGCAGGTTGTATTTAAAGCTAGTATTCGGAGCCGTTTGACCGGTAACCATGCGGAGATTGCGAGCGGACGGTTCACGCTGCTCCTGAATATATCGTTCCGTGTGACCGACTGGTGAAATAGCGTATCTCTCGGTGGGGTCGGTCGGGGGATAACGCGATAGATCAGCTCCTTACTCCCAGAACCGTTTTGTTCGTGCGTACTTCCGCTCCTCATCCAGGATCTGGCGGTAAAATCTGTGCTCCTCCGCCTCCGTTTCGGTCGCCGGTACTGCCGGATTGACCCGGCGAATGATTCGGGATGCGATTTCAGGTCCCACACCGCGAGCAGCAAGAGCAACGACCGCACGGGGGCCGTGCGAGAGCACTAAATTCGCGTTCCGGTAGACCCGTTTCACCCGCGCACGCTCAGCTCGTGCACCGGTGTTATGTGCAGCGGCCTGCTTCACCAGCCGGATCTCTTCGTCCTCCCACGGCTTCAGGGCGGCGATCAAGCGCGAGCTACAGACCGGACACACGAGCCCCGCTTGTCCCTGGTCAATCACGGTCTTCACGTGCCTCCGGGCTTCCCAGCGCTTGCAGTGCACGCAGAATAAGAGCACGCGATCGTTCATGATGCGGTTCCGGAGCGCTTCGATGATGAGCTGCTCGTCACGCTCGCTGGCCAGCATATCGCGCCAGCTCGTATAGCCTGCGGCGCCGACGGGGCTCACGCCGTGCGCGGAGAACAGAACGCGGATCTCTCCTGATTTGATCTTCTTCACCACCTCGACCGTCCGTTCGACGTCGAGCTTATCCGCAAAGAGTTCTCGCACCGTCTCGGTATAGATCGGCGTATCGGCGAAGAGGGCGATCAGTTTATCTGCTGAGATCCGCTTACGATCGAACTGCTTACGCAGCGCGCCGAACCGTTTGGCCACGTTCATCAGCTCCCATCTGAACAGGAATGAGTTCCGGATAGTCTTCTCGAGGAGCGCTTGCACGTACTGCGGCTCGATCGCAGCCAGCGTCTGCTGTACCGCATCGCGGGATACCGCGCGCCCGGATCGCACTTTTATTCGATACGGATCGATCTCCATGGCGATGTCCATGCCGAGCCGCGCCCCGAGCAGGGTAATGAGCAGCCGGCCAAAGGTCTCGTTCACCTGATGCCCCCAGCACGTGTTGAAGACCACTTCCTGGTGATCGCTGGCGATCTCAATGACCAGTGTCTGCGCTGTCGGCACCGGGTAGTCCTGCTCCAGCTGTTGGCTGAGCAGAGCGATCAGCGACTCGAAGCAGCCCGCGGACACGCCATACTCCTGTTCCAGCTCGTTGTTCAGGTCTGCGGTGCTCACGCCGCGGGCACGAGCAGCAGCAATGCGTGCACGCAGCTGACCGACGTCCTGCGCGATCACGAACGGAACAGGGATCTCCTCGCCCTCCCAGTTCGGGATCTCGCCCTTGCGTTTCACGCCCGGCTCGACCCTGAGCTTCGCGAGGCCGTCCTCAGCGTCGAGTTCGGTATCCACGATCCGCCAGGTATCGCCCTTCGCCACGAATAACGCGCCGGGATCTGCGAAGTTGAGCGCGAACCGTTCGTCAAGCATACAGATAAGCTTCCCGCTCACGATATCGTACACCTCGATCTTGCGCTCGTCCGGGATCATGGAGAGGTTCTCATAGTAATAGGCGCGTGTGCCTTTACTGCGCCAGAGCTTTTCGGCCTCGTATTTCACCAGGCCTTCAGCCTCCAGTTGCGCGATCACGCGCAGCAGCGCCTCACGGGTGAGATCCCTGAACGGATATGCGCGTATAAGCACGGCCCGGAGCTTTTCCAGGCTGATCACGCTGGTATCGAGCAGTAGCCCGCAGATCTGGTTCGCCAGCACGTCCATCGAGCCCTCTTTCAGCTTGATATCCTCGATCTTACCGCCCTTTGCGCGCTCTGTAATCACCACCGCTTCCGCGACATCGTCCGGAGAGAGCGCGATGATCTTCCCGCTGGAGGTCGTCTGGAACGAGTGCGAGGCACGCCCCACACGCTGCACGAGACGTGTCACTTCTCGTGGCGATGCGTACTGGACGACCATATCGATCGTGCCGATATCAATGCCGAGCTCCATCGAGCTAGTGCAAATGAGCCCTTTGATCGCGCCGCTTTTCAGGCGATCCTCGGCTTCGATTCGCATCTCTTTGGAGAGTGAGCCGTGGTGCACACCGATCAAGCCGGGCTCAAACCGGTTCATGATAGAGCCGAGCATCTCCGCGGCCCGTCGCGTGTTCACAAAGATCAAGGTCGATTCGTTACCTTCAGCGTTCACGATCTCCCGCAGCGCCCGCACGTGTGCCAGTACATCAGGCTCGACGCCGGCGCTCTGGGCCGCCCGCATATCCTGCGGTGCTCGTTGCGGGCTCAGCACCGCGATCTGAAGCGCTTTCGTGGATACGGTATTGACCACCTGCATCGTGCGGCGCTGGCCTGCGAAGTACTTCGCTACCTGCTCGGGATTGCCCACGGTTGCGGAGAGACAGATGCGCTGGAACCCGCCTGCAAGTTCCGCGATGCGCTCGAGCGCGATGGTTAGCTGCGCGCCGCGTTTCGAGTTTGCCAGCTCGTGCACTTCGTCGAGGATCACGTGCCTGACGGATTTCAGGTGCTCCCGCAGCCGCGCGCCCGGGATCATTGCCTGGATCGTTTCCGGTGTGGTGATCAGGATATCGGGTGGCTCGAGCGCCTGCCTTCGCCGTGCGTACATGCTCGTGTCGCCGTGACGCACATCGATACGGAGCTCGAGCTGCGCACCCAAGCGCTCCAGCCGCAGGAGCATGTCGCGGTTCAACGCGCGCAACGGCGTGACGTAGAGTGCTAAAAAGCCTTTCCGCGCGTTATTCTGTTTTTTATACGCGATAAGCTGATGGAGCACGGGCAAAACCGCTGCTTCTGTCTTCCCCGAGCCGGTCGGCGCTATCAATAACACGTCCTCGCCCGCTAAAATGCGCGGGATACTCAGCGCCTGTGGTTCCGTGGGTGCGGTGAAGGTCTCACCTACTACCGCTTGTATCTCTGCAGAGAGCAGCGAAAAGGCATTCATGCAGCCCGGTGTATCAGATCAATCAGACAGAACAAGTTACCTTATTACCTCTTTACCGCAGGCAGAGAAAAAGATCGGACCGCAAGCGGTGCGGTGACCACAAGGGCCTCTTACTGTTTCAATGACGCTTGCTCTGGACGTCAGTATGCATGACTCATAACGGTTCACCAAACTGCGCTGCGCCGAACTCACTCGACGTTCCCGGGCTCACTCCGCTTGGTCTTATTCAGGTTTGTTCCCGTCGGGTCTGCGATACGACGGCGCAGTCGCCAGATACCATCTCTTTTTCCCGCGATCGAATTTCGCGCCCATGCTCTTCATGAAGAGCGCCGTGCGATGCGGATCGATACCGAGTTCTTCAGCAAGCGTCAGTGTGGATGCGCCATTGCGCTCGCTGATGATGCGGCTCGCCCGCGAAACCATCTCCTCGCGCGGTGAGATGTAAGCGTCCAGTTCGTAATTCCAGGCCACATCCGCGACCAGCTTGAGGATAATGATGAAGACCGGGACGAGAATGAAGTACGAGATCCAGTGCGCGGTCACCAGCAGGTTCCAGACAAAGTGCATGACTACCGCGCCGAGGTAACCGAAGAAGATCATGCGGTGCTGCGCCTTGATCTTTGCCACACCGACCATCAGTCCAAAGAACCCGGTGAAGAGGATATGCCCCACGGCGATGGACCGCACCGCGGCAAGCTCAATCCCGAATTCCGCGGAGAAGCTATAGAGCACGTTCTCAACGATTTCAAAGCCGATAGCGACGGCCGCGCCGTAGACCAGGCCGTCCATCGGCCCTTCCAATACCGGATCTTTCCGCAGCCAGTAGAGATATATCCCTTTACAGGCCTCCTCAACAATCGGCGCACTGAGCATGCCAGCCCAGAAGAAGACGTACCGCTCAAGTATAATGGAGAGGATAACGGCGGGCACTGCGCCCCACGCCACGGCCTTTACGATCTGGCCCAGCGGCTCGGGCTCAAAGACGTCCTTCTGGTAGATATAGAGAAACCAGAGCACGCTAACAATAACGCTGATATAGACGATTTCAAGCATCACTATACCTGGGGTGACGCGCGGTATAAATGTTCCGCTGGTTTTCGCCCCGGGTCTCCTCGCTCAGTTTGCCTTTGCCGGAGTGCGACCAAGCTTTTATAACGGGCAGCGTCAACTATATCCTCAGGTGCGGACAGAGCACTATGATCGAAGTGGACGTGACGATACGGCTGAAGCACGGCGTGGCAGACCCTGAGGGCGCGAACACCCGAAAGGCATTGCAGTTGCTCGGGTTTACCAGCGTTCAGGCAGTGGAATCGATGAAGACGTTTCGAATCACTCTGGAGCAGGAGACCGGGAGCGGTGACGAGGCAGCGGTGAAGCGCGAGGTGGATGAGATGTGCAGGAAGCTGCTGGCCAACCCGGTGATTCACGATTACACGATCGAAGTCGTGCAGAGCAACGGTTAGTCAGCCGGGTAGCGCGCGAACGCTTGGCTTTCTTTATTACAATCGGCGATATGAAGGTGTGTGGTGAGAAGAGAGGTTCAGTGCGATGGTAGAGCTCGACCCCTGGGGTGTCACGGATATAACGGATTATTCACGGCTCTTTGACGAGTTCGGTATCTCGCGGTTCTCGGATATTCTCGGTCAGTTACAGCAGCCGCATCGGTACATGCGCAGAGGCATTATCGTGGGGCATCGCGGGTACGAGGACGTGGCGCGTGCGATGAACGAGCGGCGCCCGTTCGCGGTGATGAGCGGGTTCATGCCCTCGGGCAAGGTGCATCTCGGTGGCAAGATGGTGATGGACGAGATCATCTGGCACCAGCGCATGGGCGGCGACGCGTTCTCCTGTGTCGCGGATATGGAGGCGCACTCAGTGCGGGGCGTCTCGTGGAAGCAGTGCCGGGAGCTCGGGCTCAACGAGTATCTCGTGAGCCTGGTCGCGCTGGGCTTTGAGATAGAACAGGGCCATTTGTATTTCCAATCGGAGAACAAGCCGCTGCGTGATCTCGCGTTCGAGCTGGGCACGGCGGTGAACTTCAGCGAGATCAGCGCGATCTACGGGTTCAGGGGCGAGGTGAACATCGCGCACATGATCAGCGTTTTGGTGCAGAACGCGGACATTCTGCAGCCGCAGCTCCGCGAGTATACCGGCCCCAAACCGACCGTCATTCCCGTCGGCGTGGATCAGGACCCACATATCAGGTTAACGCGGGATATCGCCGCGCGGATGCGGATGTTCCGCGTGGAGACGCGGTTCGACCCCGAGCAGCGTCCGTATATCAGTATCCGTGCGAAGCATGCGGAGATCGGTGCGCTGGAGGAGCTCGCGGCGCGTATAGCAGGTGAGCAGAAGCTCCATGAGCTCCATCTTGATCTCTTCGCGATCGATGAAGACCAGATCGCGAGCCGATTGCGGGCGATTGAGGCGGTTGTCCAGGATGTTGAGCGCGATTACGGTGGTTACGGGTTCTGTCTGCCTGCAGCCACCTATCACCGGTTCGTGCAGGGCCTGACGGGCGGTAAGATGTCCTCGAGCGTTCCGGAGAGCTACATTGCGCTCACCGAGCCGCCGGAGGAGGCCGCGCAGAAGGTACACCGTGCGAAGACCGGCGGGCGCGTGACGGTAGAAGAGCAGAAGCAGCACGGCGGCGTGCCGGAGGATTGCACGATTTACGCGCTTTTGATGGTGCACCTTATTGAGGACGATGCGCATGCGAAGGAGATCTTTGAAGAGTGCAAGAGCGGGAGACGGCTGTGCAAGCAGTGCAAAGCAGAGGCTGCGGAGCTCATGCACTCGTTTCTGACGCAGCATCAGCGGGACCGCGCAGCGGCACGCGAAGCGCTGATGAAGCATGACGTGTACAAGCGGTGGTTCACGTAACCGTTCTCGCTCACGAAAGCAGCACGAGTGCGGGATTCTAACCGGCTCGTGCCAGCAGCTCTTTTACCTTCGTTACACCGTCAATGGCGTCTTTACAGTAGTAATCCGCGCCGATCTTCCGGGCAAAGTCCTCAGTGACCGCGCCGCCGCCGACGATAATCGGGACCGAGAGGCCCTGGCTGCGGAGATGCGAGATGACCTCAGCCATATATTCCCGTGTCGTTGTGAGCAATGCAGAGAGTGCGAGCACATCGGCTTTGCTCTCTGAAACGGCACGCGCGAAGCGCTCTTTATCCACATCGATACCCAGATCCACGACCCTGAAGCCCGCGGACGCGAGCATGATCTCAACCACCTCTTTACCGATATCGTGCACATCGCCCTTGACCGTGCCGATAACGACCGTACCGAGCGTCGTCCCTGCGGCTTTTGCTGCGCCTTCCTGCTCCAGGAACGGCCGGAGTATCTCCAGCGCTTTCTTCGCGTTCCAGCCGGAGACCATCAGCTCGGCATCGAAGTACCGCTCCCTGTAGCCTGCCCCGATCATTTCCAGTCCTGAGGTCAGCTTTTCAACGAGCTCGTATGCACTCATGCCCCGGCTCATGCGCTCCTCGATGTATGCTTCTATACGCAGCTTCCGTGTGTCGAGGAGCGCGTCAATGATCTGCTCGGTATTGCTCGCATCCATAGGATACCCAAGTATGCACAAAGCTTAAAAGATTTCAATCCGCATTTTAATTGTGAGTGTATGAAGATCGTTTTTACGGATTCAGGAATCGAAGCGGACCTCGTTGCGGACAAGACGATCCTCTCGTACGCGCAGGAGCTGGGGATCGAGATCAGCGCGCCCTGCGGTGGTGAGGGCACCTGCGGTCAGTGCCTCATTGAGGTTTTGAGCACACCGAGCGCGCTCTCGCGGAAGACCACGGCGGAGCGTCAATTCATCCGCAACGACGGCCACCGGCTCGCCTGCCAGGCGCGAGTTCGAAGCACCGAGGTGCCGATTTATATCCGTATTCCGCGGATCGCGTATTGTATTTTGGAGACGAGCGAGTTCTGGCCGGTGCAGGTCGACCCGTTTGTGCACCGTGAAGGCGATCGTGTCTTTTACGAATCCACCGCGGTTAACAACTTTACGGGCGAGATGCACGGTATTGCACTCGACATAGGAACCACCACGCTCGTGCTGTATCTTATAGATCTGGAAACGGGCGCGGTGCTCTCCGTCATCTCCCGTGAGAATCCCCAGAAGAAGTACGGGAACAACGTCATCTCCCGCATCGAGTTCGCACGAACGGGTCAGCAACTTCTGGAACGTGAGATCAGAATCGCCGTGAACGAGATGATCGCCCAGCTGACTGAGCGGCGGAACGTCTATGAGCTGGTCGTGGTTGGCAACCCGGTCATGCGCGATCTCTTCTTCGGCACGTCCGTGCAATCACTCGGGATAACGCCCTACGAGCCGCTGAGCACGGAACCGGTCCGTAAAACAGCGAGCGAGCTCGGGCTCGCGCTGAATCCAAACGCGCGCGTCTACGGCCTCCCGCTCGTGGGCAGCTTTGTGGGATCCGACGCTTTGGCGGTCGTTCTTGCCACCGAGATGTACAAACATAACCGGATCAGCATGGTCATTGACATCGGGACCAACACGGAGATCGTGCTCGGTAATCGGAACCGTCTGATTGCCACGTCATGCGCCGCGGGTCCGGCGTTCGAGGGGTGCAGTGTTCAGTTTGGCCTTGGGGGTGTCAGTGGCGCGATAAACGAAGTGCGGCTCGTCAACGGCACGGTGACCTACCGGACCATCCACCATGCTAAGCCGATCGGCATCTGCGGCTCGGGATTGATCGATGCGCTGGCCGTGCTCCTGGAGAACCGGATCATTAACGGCCGCGGGAAGTTCCTGGGCGATACCCGCGCATTTCACATAACTGATACCATCTGTCTGTTTGAGTCGGACATTGACAAGCTCAATCTGGCGAAGTCGGCCGTTTCGGTCGGTATCAAGGTGTTGCTGGAACGCTACGGGATCGAGCTCACTGATCTCGATCACCTTTACCTCGCCGGTGCGTTCGGCTATTACATCAATCTCGAGAACGCGATGCGTATCGGGCTCCTTCCGCCAATCGCGCTGGAGAAGGTGGAGAAGGTCGGTAACGCGGCGATCGAGGGCGCACGGCATGCGTTGATCTCGCGGACGAAACGAAAGGATGCGGAGACAGTTGCGCCGCAGATCGAGCACATCAAGCTCGATGAGGTGGAGAACTTCCAGGAGAAGTTCATTGGTGAGCTCTATTTCCAGAACTATCTTTATGGTATTGCCTAGCCGGTCGGCTCTTTTTATTTAAGCCACACCACACTACCGTTTATCGAGTTCATCGATAACAGATGACAACCGGTCTCGCTCTATTTTACCAACAATCTCCTCTTCTACACTCGTTCCCAGCTTTCGCTCCATGAATTGTTTAATTTCTTCCCTATTCCAACCTTTTCCCAGCGCTTTACCCCATAATGCACTCATTTGCGTTGCTGTTACCATACCCGGGCTTTCTATCGCACCGCCGAACTCAGCAATACTACGTGCGAGTTCCTTTTTCGTTACGTTAGCCAGGATCACAGCATCATCACTCGTCCCGAACCGCTCTTCGAGAACGCTTTTTACGCGCTCTCTATCCCAGCCTCTATCCAGCGCTTTTCCATACAACGCGCGCAGTTGTTGCGCTGTTGCTCTGTCGAGCCCGCCAAGAGGTTCCAGCGCTGCGAGTAGACCGTTGATCGTCTCACTTATACTCTCCAGCTCGCTGATCTCCTTTTCGACCGCAATGGTCTTCCCCTCTACAGGAACGGATACCGTTACTTTCGTGCTCATTTTTCGGTTTCCTCTCTCTGTTCGTTCGGGGATAGCGAACGCGAGCGAGGCGGGCAATCAGTAACGGGGCGATGTGCCGTACCGCCCATGCCGCGGTTGTGCCCTGCGGCCCTATCCTATCCTGCTGCCAGCGCCATCCGCTTCCGCACCCCATCTGAACGAGTAGTTACCGCACATACGCACATAAATATAGCTAGCATAAAAACCTTTCCTTGTTTTGGGCCATGAGGTGCGAGCACCGGTGCTGTGACCTCGACCGCGTTAGGAACGGGACGGCTAAGCATCGTTTCAGGGTAACGCAGCCTTGAGCGCGTCCAGCAGTAGTTTCCCGGCTTCTTGCATGATCGGCCGTTCAGGACCCATGTACGCGACGCACTCGTTATCGTGCAGTTGCAGCACCTGCTCCTCGAATTTCGGGTCCGTATAGGACATGCCGATCAGCTTCGCCGCCACTTTCGATGCGGAGCCGCAGGGTGTGTCACGCACCACCTTCACGCTCTCGATGATTTTCGTCTTCGGATTCACGTGCACGATCAGCTCCGGGCTACCGAACCGCGCGGCAAACGCCTGTATCTCCGGGTGCGCGCCCGACTTCAGTGCGCAGAGCGGCTCCTGGAATTCGAGGTGGATGCCCTCTTTCTCGAGCTCCTCGGTAATAGAATATTTACCCTCCGGGATCAGGTTGGGATCATCAATGGCCCAGAGGACCGCTTTGACCCCCAGCTTCGCCGCGATGATCGGAACGAGGTCACCGGCCTTCGGGAGTATCCCGAGCACGATGAGGAGATCAGCAGTGCAGAGGGGCAGATCGGCCGGGAGGTCCCGCTCGGGATCGTCGAGAGATAGGGAAGCCAGTTCAAGATCATAGATGCCAACGATACGGTCGGCGAACTCGCTCGCAGCTAGATGCTCGGCGATCAGCTCGCCAAACGAACCATGATAGAGGATATAGATCTGATTCATGAGCGTGTGCGCCCCGTCTTCTGCTCTGCTGCTCACATCGGTCTGGCAGGGGTACCGATTGCTGCAGGAGCTCAACAAACGGAAGTAACGGCGGTGGCTACGCCACTATTCTCGTGTATACCGCCCGGTAAACCTGAGAGAGATCGCCCTTCTCCTGTCTGAACACGTCTTTATCCAGGCTCCGGATCTCGCCGCGTGTCTCGTACGCTTCTTTATCCCAGAACCTGCAGACATCAGGTGTACCCACCTCGTCGCCGAGGATGATCTCACCGCACTTCTTGCAGCGACCGTACTCGAGCTTAAAATCGGCCAGAATGACCGCCTTTGCGCTCAGATACTCGCTCATGAGCTCACCGATGCGCCGCGTCGTAGCCTTGAGGAACTCGATCTCGGGCCGGTCCATCCATCCGTTCGCAACGAGCTCATCCTCAGTCACGGGACGATCGACCGTTTCGAACTTGGTGGTGAATTCCACAAAACTACTGGCGAGAGGCGTCCCTTCTGCCAGTTTCGTGCCCTCGTGCACGAACTCGCCAGTGAGCTGTACCTCACCGCGCTGATAGCGTCGCCAGAGCGAGCCGTAGAGGTAGTTCCGGGCGATGACCTCGACGGGCAGGATCTCGAGATCCTGAGCCACGAGCATGTTCGGTGGCACGAACTCCCGGAAGTGCGTTTTAATCCCTGCAGCTTCGAGCTGCTGGAACCAGAAACAGGAGAGCATGCAGCAGATCGTGCCCTTACCGGTATATTCCGCTTTCTTCAGCCCGTCGAAGGCCGTTACGCGGTCGGTAAAGACGAAGACGATATCGCCATCTGGCCGTTGATACAGGTCCTTCGCTTTCCCGCTTCGCAGATACGTCGCCTCGTTCATGAGCGTTCAGTAGGAATAGCTCGCTACTTTTATATATAAGTCTCTTCCTATAGCAAGCAAACGGAGAGCGTTTAGAGCGCGTAGCGTGGTCATGCAGGCCGTTTCTCATGCGGCGCTCTGTCTTCGTTACGCGGGATTCAGTTAGGCGAGAATGAGAACCGCCAATTTGAAACGGAGCACGAAGGAGACGAGTGTCAGTGTGGACTTGAACCTTGATGGCACGGGCACGAGCGAGATCAGCACGACGATCAGATTCTTCGATCATATGCTCGCGACCTTTGCGAAGCACGGGTTCTTCGACCTGGAGGTGAATGCCGCGGGCGACCTGAGCCACCATATCATCGAGGATACCGGTATCGTTCTGGGCGAGGCGTTCAAGAAGGCCCTGGGAGCTGCGGACTCAGCGGACCGCGCGGCGATCGTGCGATTCGGGTCGGCCACGGTGCCTATGGACGAGTCGATCGCGGGTTGTGCCGTGGATCTCGGCGGAATCGGCGGTGTAGGCCGCGGTTATACGGTATTCGAGGCGGAGTTCGAGAAAGAGCAGGTGGAGGACATCAGCACTGAGAACATCCCCCATTTCATCACGACCTTCGCCACGCACGCGAGCTTCACGATCCACGTCTGGGCACGGGGCGAGAACGAGCACCATAAGATCGAGGCGATCTTCAAGGCCTTAGCGATCGCTCTGGATCGTGCGACACGGCTTGAAGAGCGTAAGACGGCGAAGGTCAGGTAGGTAGTGCAGGGTATTGAGCGTGCGAGATGTGGACTGAGGATTACAGACCGAAGCGGTTGGATGAGCTCATTGGTCATGATGAGGTGGTGAAGCGGCTGCAGGGCTTTGTCAAGGAGCAGACGGTGCCGAACCTCCTGCTCTGGGGGCCACCAGGCTCAGGCAAGACCTCGGTGGTCTACGCGCTGTCGCAGGAGCTCTACGGCGAGTTTTACCGTGAGAACCTCATGCACATAGAGACCGCGGATTTCGTAGAGGGTGGCAAGAGATGGTTGAAGGAGACCAAGCGGTTCAAGTTCTTTTATAACGAGCAGAAGTCCGCGATCGTTATGTTCAAGGACATGCTCCGCGAATATGCCGCGTTGGCACCGATCAATGCGAGCTTCAAGCTCCTGTATTTCAGTAATGCCGATTTGCTGCCCTGGAATGTGCAGCACGCGTTGCGCCGGATCATGGAGCGGAGCAACAGAACCTGCCGGTTCATCTTCGCCACCACGAAACCCGCGAGCATCATTCCGGCTATACGGTCACGCTGCCTGAATCTGCATTTCCGGTCGCTCGCGCAAACGGGCGCGCTGGATCAGCTGCTCGGTGTGGTCGCCCAGCGTGAGGGGATAACGCTTACCGCGGAGGGTCTGGCGGCCCTGGGCGATTACGCACGGGGCGATGCGCGTACTGCACTCCTGATCCTGGAAGCCGCGACGGCACGAGCGGGACCGGAACCGCCGGTGATCATCGATGCGACCCGTATAGCAGCAGTTGCGGCGAACGTGTTTTTCCAGCGCCAGCAAGCGGAGGGGTTGCTCGAATCTGCGTTACGCGGTCGTTACAGGGATGTGCGGGCACGGTTGGAATTCCTGATGCGTGTGGAGCGCGTGGGAGGCCGTGAGCTGCTGCTGGAGCTCCATGAGGCAGTGCGACGGAAGATGCAGCGCGAGATGACGCCTGAGGATCGGGACCGGTATGCACGGGTCATCGTGCACGAGGCTGAGGCTGACCTCAAACTCTGCACCGCGCTACATCCGCTGATACCGCTCGATGAGCTGTTAGCGACGATCGCCTTTCGCGACTGACTGAACGGGTCGTCAGCCCGCGTCACACGCCGCCTTCCACCATCGCTCTGAATGCCTGCTCGTCGAGTATAGTAATCCTGAGCTTCTGCGCCTGCTGGTATTTCGAGCCGGGCTCTTCGCCAGCCACCAGGTAATCAGTCCGTTTCGAGACGCTCGAGGCCACCTTGCCGCCCCTGCGCTCGACGAGCGCCTTTGCTTCCTCACGGGGCAGGGATATGCGGCCCGTGAAGACGAAGGTCTTCCCTTTCAGTGCCGGTGGCGCTGCAGTAGCGGCTGCTGCTTTGATCTCGTACTTCACGCCTGCGCGCTCCAGCTTCTGCAGCAGTTGTTTGGTACCCGGCTGCGCGAAGAACAGGCGGATGCTCTTCGCCACCTCCGGGCCGATTTCCGGTATGCCGGTCAGGTCGTCATACGTGGCGTTCTGGAGCGCTTCCAGCGTGAGGAACTGCTCAGCGAGCAGTGATGCGGTATGCTCACCCACGTGTCGTATCCCGAGCGCGTGGATGAGCCGTGCGAAGCTGGTATGCTTGCTCCGGTCGAGCGCGAGGAGTATTTTCTGCGCTGACTTCTCACCCATTCGCTCCAGGCGTACGAGCTCGCGTTTCGTTAAGAAGAAGAGATCAGCGGGATCGGCGACCATGCCGCGATCCACCAGTTGCTCGATCACCTTCTCACCCAGCCCCTCGATGTTCAGTGCACGGAGCGCGGCGAAATGCTTGATGCGCTCCTTCAGCTGTGCCGGGCAGGCGACACCGATGCAGCGCGCAATCGGCCCTTCCTTGATCACGTCCGAGCCACAGACCGGGCAGTTCTGGGGCATCTGGAACGCCTGCTCCTTACCGGTTCGTTTCGAGGTGATCACGCTCACCACCTCGGGGATCACGTCGCCCGCCCGTTCGACCACCACGGTATCGCCGATCCGCACGTCCTTTCTTCTGAGCTCGTCCTCGTTATGGAGCGTTGCCCGGCTCACGGTCACGCCGGCGATCTGCACCGGCTCAAGGATCGCAACGGGCGTGAGTGCACCGGTCCGTCCCACCTGGACGATGATATCGTTCACCCGTGTGAATTCCTCACGCGCGGGGAATTTGTAGGCGATCGCCCAGCGTGGGCTCCGTGAAATGGTCCCCAGCAGCTCCTGCTGCGCGATGTTGTTCACCTTCACGACGACGCCGTCGATCTCGTAATCAAGCTGGTCACGCTGCTGCTGCACGGTGTTATGGTAACGGATCACGGCGTCGATATCCGTGAACTGTTGGATCAACGGATTTATCCTGAAGCCGATCTGTTTCAGATACGCCAGTGCCTCCTTTTGCGACGAAACGGTTCTGCCTTCGAGGCGGCCGATCCCATAGGCGAAGAAGTCGAGCGGCCGAGCGGCCGTGACCTTCGGATCGAGCTGCCGTACCGAGCCAGCAGCGGCATTACGGGGATTGGCGAAGGTCTTCTCACCGCGTTCGCCCAGTTTCGTGTTCAGCGCCCTGAATTTGCTGAGCGGCATGTAAACCTCGCCACGCACCTCGAGCAGGGCTGGTGGTGCGGTTTCATCAGGCGCATCAGCACGGATGCGTAACGGTATCGAGTTAATCGTCCGCAGGTTCTGGGTGATATCCTCGCCGGTATAGCCGTCACCGCGGGTGCTGCCGGCGGAAAAGGTACCCTGATCGTAGACCAGCTCCATCGCCAGGCCGTCGATCTTCGGCTCCACCACGTACTCGATCACGGACTCCGGCCCCAGAAGCCGGCGCACGCGGTCATCGAAGTCCCGTACGTCCGCTTCGGCCGTGACACTGTTCAGGCTGAGCATCGGGATACGGTGCTCGTACGTGCCGAACTCCTCTAACGGTTTCGCACCGATCCGTTGCGTGGGTGAATCGTGCGTAATCAGCTCGGGGTGTCTTTGCTCCAGATCCACCAGCTCGGCGAACAGGCGGTCGTATTCAGCGTCCGCGATCTCCGGCGCATCCAGGACGTAATAGCGATAATTGTGATAGCGAATCAGCTCTCGTAACTCCTCTATTCGTTTCGTTACCGCCTCGTTATCCCCGTCGCCACCCATGTTTTTATATATTCGTCACCTGATACTTAATACACGAGGTATCAACCAGCATGGCAGCGGAGCGGAATAAAGAGGAGACGTTAATACCGAGCACGGATTACCTGGCCAGCGGCATTCATATCGGCACGCAGCAGAAGACCGGGGACATGAAGCGGTTCATCTACCAGGCGCGGCCGGATGGTTTGTATCTGCTGGATATCAGGCAGATGGATGAGCGGCTGCGACGTGCAGCGAAGTTTTTGGCGAATTACGACCCGAAAACGATTTTGGTGGTTGCGGCGCGCGAATACGGGCACCAGCCAGTGCGGATGTTCGCGGAGGTAACCGGCGCCGCGGCAAATGTCGAGCGGTTCATCCCGGGTACGTTGACCAATCCTGATAGCGCGCACTTCGTCGAGCCTGCCGTGCTGGTCGTGACGGACCCGATGACCGATGAGCAGTCCTTACGGGAAGCAGTGAGCATCGGTATCCCGATCGTTGCCCTCTGTGACGCGAACAATTCGACCTCGAATATCGATCTTATCATTCCGACGAACAACAAGGGCCGGAAGGCGCTTGCCACGGTTTACTGGCTGCTGGCGCGCGAGATGCTGCGCGAGCGGTACCGGCGTGCGGGCATGGAAGGCGAATTCACCTTTGCGTTTACGGCGGACGATTTTGAAGCTTCCCTGTAATGCCTCCGGGAGGTCAGGCGATGAGAAAGTCGGTAGTAGCAGGTTCCTGGTACGAGGGAGATGCAGACCGGTTGAACCGGCAGTTGCAGGGCTTCTTCGCGGACTTGCCGCGTGCGCTGCATGATCAGGTGCTCGGCGCGGTCGTGCCCCATGCGGGCTATCTGTATTCAGGCCGAGTAGCCGCGAGTGTTTACGCACGACTGCCGCCTGCGGACACTTATGTTCTCCTCGGGACCAATCACCAGGCTATCGGCTCACTCATAGCGGTGTCTGCCGAGCCCTGGGAGACGCCTCTGGGCGTGGTCGCGCCTGATGCGGCGTTCATAGAGGCGCTGCCGAGACGGCTCATTGCTGTGGACGAGACGGCGCACCGGTATGAGCATTCCATTGAGCTTCAGCTCCCGTTCCTCCAGTTCTGCTTCGGGCGATCGTTCCGCATCGTGCCGATCAGCATCGGGCTGGGTGACGAGGAAACGGTGCGTGAGATCGGTGACGATCTCGCCAGTACAATCGCCGCATATGACAAGCGCGTGATGATCATAGCGTCATCGGATTTCACGCATTACGAGCCCGAAAAGATCGCGCGTGACAAGGACGGTTACGTGATCGAAGCGATCACGGAGCTGGACGTGCCGAAGTTCTTCAAACGGGTGTACGAGCGGAACGTGACCGCGTGCGGCATTGCGCCGATCGGTGCGATGCTACAGGCAGTCAGGCGACTCGGCGCGACGAGCGGTATCGTGACCGCGTACATGACGAGCGGAGACATCACGGGCGAGCGTTCCAGCGTCGTGGGCTACGGCGGTATTATCCTTGTCTGAACTCTATTACCGCACCTTACCTACCGGCCCTGCAGAGCACGACACCCTGCGGCAGGCGGCATGAATATTGAATATGATAGATACATACCTTACCTATCTAGAACCACCATGGAGGAACTGAAGCGCGGCGCTGCGTTGATACCCGCCTGCAGGGTCTTCTTTGCGGAATACTTACAGAGCGACCTCTTCATCGAACATGCAGGCGCCACACAGCTCATAACGCCCACCGGTGCGTGCTGTCAGCGCCTCTACGCGGTAGGCGCGATAGAATCGGTGGAAGCACGGGGTACGGTCGTCCGGATACAGCTCAACGACAGTACCGCTTCCGTGCCCGTGTACGCGGCACAGGATCGCTATCCCGCGGAACCCGCAGCGGCTGGTACGGACGCCGGGCGGTATCTCGCGATCGCCGGTGCCGTCACGGTGCGTGCCGGCGCGGATGGCAGCAGACGCGCGCGTATTCTGGCCGAAGCGCTCGGGTTCGTTGATGACCGTGCACGAGCGGCCTGGCTCCTTGCGACTGCGCAGAGAACGCTGGCGCGTATCGAGCAGCTCCGAATCCTTTCGAGCGCCCCGAGCTCTTCCGGGCCGGGCGAGTGTGCGCGTGCGCATTACGCGCTCGATACTGAGCGTCTGGACGCGCTGTCGGGTACGGCGATAACCGCGGTCAGCGGCCTGCTGGCGCATTATCGTGCACAAACGCGAGCCTTGATTTTGGATCAGCTCACGAAGGCGGGCACGAGCGGGTTGGACCGGTCACGGGTGCTCGATCGGTTGCGGCGCGGTCACGGATTGCCGGAGACCTGGATCGGGGAGGTCATCGACGGGCTCATCTTCGCGGGCGAGTGCTCAGAATCGGAGAGCAGCGTGTTACGACGCATAAGTTAAGCAGTTGAGCAGTTCAGTGAGCGATTATGCGGTTTGTGCTGGTTACGCAGTCGCTGTAACCGGTGAAGAGCTGGTGCCAGAGTCGCATGCGTGTGCCCCGGACAGTCGAAGTTGCACCTGACCTGCTCTGCGGGTTAAGCGTGGTGGGGTGTTAAAGCAGTTACGGGAAAGAGATAAGTACCGTAACAGCCCCTCAGTGATACACATTGATGTTTGTTATTTGTTTGCGATTTGGATTTTTGAGCTTAGGATTTGTTTGTATTTTGGTATTTGTAATTTGGTATTTTGCCCTTGCGGTAGAGGTTATTATAGGCGCAGAACGGTATTATGCGCCCGTCCGGCAGCCCGTAGTGGATCACGCATTTTCGCACACGTGCGCAATCGAAGTTGTAGGGATCCATGAAGTGCATGGCGCCGACGAAGAGCAGCTTGAAGTGAAGATTGCTGAGGTCGTCGTACGCTTGGCTCTTGACGAAATCGATGAACAGGTCTTTAAGAAGACCGGAGTGGATCGTTCGTATCGCGCTGAGCAGGGAGATCCTGCCGCTTTTACGGTACGAGTCGGCCAGACGTTCAATATCCACGTACTTCGTAAGCGGCTCCACCGTGCCGGTATCGGTATCGAGCACAAGGTATGAGAATGCGCCGCAGGAGAAATGGCAGCCCACATCGGCTTTGCCCAGCGTGCCCAGTAACACGCTCATCACAGACGGCGGATAGAAATCGCTCTGCTGCAGGAAATCAGTCTGTGCCGCGATGTTGCTGATGATATCGGAGACCGTGATCCGCTCCGCTGGACGGTGATTCGTCCGTCCGCAGAAGGAGATTGGTTGGAAATTAACGCCGCGGACAATGTCGCTGTTCGCGATGGCGAACCGTAAAATGTCTCCGATCTGGTCGTCGTTCACGCCCTTGACGATAGTAGGCACGAGCACGATCGCGGGCTTCGGACCTGCCTGCCGGTGGTTCTCGATCGCCTGCTTCTTGACCTCAAGCAGTTTGCGACCCCGTAAGCTCAGGTAGGGCGCCTCAGTCACACCATCGAACTGGAGATAGACCACACTCAAGCCTGCAGACTCCATCGCGCTGCAGAAGGCGGGGCTCGCAGCCATCTTCAGCCCGTTCGTGTTCACCTCCACGTGCTCGAATTTCGTGCGTGCGTAAGCGATCAGCTCCGGGAGATCTGATCTGAGCGTGGGCTCGCCACCACTGAACTGGAGCCCTGAAGCGTTCGTGCTCGCGGCGAACGTGTCAATGATCGCCTTGATAGACGCCGGTGACAGATCAGGTTCCACGAGGTCGTTCTCGCTCTTAGCGAAGCAGGTTGGGCAGCTCAGGTTGCAGCGTTCCGTAACATCGATCACGCCCAGGACCGTTTGTGATTCGTGGTTCGTGCAGAGGCCGCAGGCGAAGGAGCATGCGGCATCATGCTCTGGTTCCCCTGCGCCCGGGCGTCCCGCGCCTGAGAGATCCCGGGCTTCGAATGCACGGTATAGCTCGTAATCTGACCATACGAGGTCTTTGAACACGCCGTGCTCTGCGCAGCGCTTCTCGAGCCATACCGCGCCCTTAGCTTCGTACACCTTTGCCTCGAGGGGTTCATAGCAGATGGGGCAGATGCTCGTGGTGGAGCGAATGCGGGTCATGGTCCACGATAATGCGCGTTGTGTACCTTTCATTATAATAACGGGTACTGATATATCCCGCACCGCCGGCGAGATATCCTACGACTCGTTCATCGAGGGCGGGACCCGGGACGAACTCCCTATACACATGCCAGAGATTCGCGGCGAATACGTCCAAGGTTAGTCGACCGTTGTCCCGATGCGGTATCGCAACCGTAGAGAACGGTTTCACTTTGTTTCCTCCTCCGTGAGCATTTGTTTGAGTTGGGGTTCGAGCACGGGAAGACGTTCCTTGATCACCTTCCAAACGATTTCGTAGTCAACCCCGAAGTAAAAATGAATGAGTTTATCACGCATCTTCGCGATCTCGCTCCACGGGATCTCCCTGTAGTTCTGCCTGAGTTCATGCGGTATGTTCTTAGCAGCCTCACCCATGATTTCAAGCTTGCGAACGACCGCACCGAGGTCTTATCGTCCTCGACGAACTCCTCGTAGGCCATATCACCGACGAATTCGTCGATCTTCTCAATACAGTCGAGTATATCTCCCGTAGATAGAGTGAGTAGTCACGTTTCATGCGTATACGACCTCGTTTAAGATCCGCTCACGCAGCTCTTTGCGCACCACTGGCTTTCGTACCAGCTCTACCTTCTTCCGCAACACCCGCTGGAGGTACCGTTCAAGATTGATGAAGTCAAGGAGATCAGGCACTTCATAGAAGTCCACGAGTATGTCCACATCGCTTTCGGTTGTTTGCTCACTGCGCACAAAGGAGCCAAACACGCCGATCTCTTTTACCTTGTACCGCTCCTTCAAGATGTGTTTGTGCGCTTTTATGGTGGCTAACAACTCGTGTACGCTTTTATCCATTTTCTTTTCCCTTTATGGTGGTCATAGACGATATCTTCACGGTAATCTCCAACCTCTTGTTTTATAGATACGCAACCTCGCGAAGCACCTGTTTGCCGATCCGCGGCTTGAGCGCCGATTTCATCACCAAATCTACCTTAAAGCCTAATAGTCCGTCCGCTCAAGTAATGCTCCAGGTGAATGAATTTTAAAAGCCCTATGTGTGCTTCGAACTCCACGAGGAGATCAAGATCGCTCGATCCAAGAAGCGGTTTATTGTGTGTGGTGTGCAGATAACGACGATACACTTATTCTCTCGCCGGTAGGTGCAGAGCACACTTTGGTACCCGGCAAGATCTTTATTTGGAGTGCCGCTCGTTAAAAATATTGGTGCTAGAAATGGTTACCTTTACGGCAATTCTGCATGAGGAGGAGGATATGTACGTGGCCGAATGTCCAGAGGTCGGAACGGTGAGTCAGGGAGGGACCATAGAAGAGGCTATTGATAATCTCAGAGAAGCTACGGAACTTTATTTGGAAGAGTTCCCCTTAAAGGAAGGCCGGAAATCACTGATGACCACTTTTGAGGTGGCTGTTCGTGCCAAGACTTAAGGACGTCTCGGAAGATACCGTAGTACGAATTCTTTGTAATAAGATGGGTTTTGAGATTAGCAGCCAATCAGGCAGCCATGTCAGACTTTCCAAGATGAGACCAGAGGGCAAAGTTGGCACGGTCGTTCCCTTGCATAAAGAGCTGAATAATAGGTACGTTGAGTGGAGTTCTCAAATAGGCAAAAGTAGATATGAAGGAGTTCTCCAAATATCTGTGATTAACTCTTCAGTCACATGGATGATTCTATCTAACTAACGTCAGCGACCAAAAATGGGACAACTACGTTCATCGAGTCGGATACTCATGAGAGGCTAAAAGAAAACTGCCTCAAATAATATAATCCTCTTAGTCTGGTACAGAGCCATGCACCTAAAGATCCAAGCAGTTCCCCCTTTCGATTTCCATTTAAGCGCTACCATCTTCGCCACCGGCGACCCACAGGTCCGCACCTACGCAAACGGAACGTTCTGGCAGGTACTTCGCGTCAACTCCAAACTGGCGCTCGTTATCGTAACAGCTTCAGGCACCGTTGAGCAGCCCGAGCTGTCAGTCGATTTACAGCCCCGGGATGAGCTTTCTCCTGATGATATCGAGCAGGTCGAAGCAACGATCGCATCGCTCTTCAATATACCACTCGATTTGACCGCGTTTTACCAGGACGTGCAGGCCGATGCGGTGCTTGCCGCGCTCACCAGACGACTCAGCGGCTTGAAGGGCCCGAGCACACCCACCGTCTTCGAAGCGCTGGTGGACTCGATCATCGAGCAGCAGATCGCGCTCAACGTCGCGCACCGCCTGGAACGCACGGTGATCAAGACGTTTGGTGCGGTGCTGGAGTTGGATGCGGCTGTTTATTATGCCTATCCCACACCGGAAAACATTGCTGCTGGAACGATCGACCAGCTCCGTGCTTGCGGGCTGAGCATGCGCAAAGCGGAATATATCTACGGTATCGCTACTGCAATTGTAGACGGAGAGCTGGATTTAGAGCGATTCAAGACCTGCGAAGACGCTGAACTGATCATCAGGGAGCTGACGCAGGTACGCGGCATCGGGCGGTGGACCGCGGAGTTGACGATGCTCAGGGGCATGCACAAATCAGAGGCTTTCCCAGCTGACGATTTGGGGTTACGGCGGCATATCGCGCACTATTACTGTGACGATCACAAAATCTCGGGCGCTGAGGCGCGAGCAATAGCGGAAAACTGGGGCCGATGGAAAGGGCTGGCTGCGTATTATCTGGTGGTGGCTGATCGGCTGGGCATGGAGCGTGAGGTCACAAATAATAATACTTCCCGCTCTGCTTCTGCTCGCGGTCCTTAGCTGACCCGATCTTATTGATCCGCGGCCGGAGCGTGCTCTCGTCACGCCTGAAGGTCACGCCCAGCTCCTTCAGGAACGAATTCATGCCGGCACGCATATCAAAAATCCCGGTGATCTCACCCCGCATGCCCGGCGTGCCCTCGAAGACCATCAACCGATCGCTCAGCATGTCGATCAGGTAGATGTCATGATCAACGATCAGCATCGAGACGGTGCGCCGTTCAGCATACCGCCGCAGTGTCTTGATCAATCGCACCTTCTGCTCGACATCGAGGTGCGCCGATGGCTCGTCCAGCACGTAAAACGGGGCGTCCCGGCAGAGGCACGCGGCAATTGCCACGCTCTGCAACTCGCCGCCGCTGAGTTCCGTAATAACCTTCTCCTCGATCTCCGGGATACCTAACGGTCTGATCACCTCGATAATGTCCGCCTCGGTCAACCCGTTCTCCTTGAGCGATGCGAAGAAATCCTTCACCGTCATCCCCAGCTCGCCCCGGATGTACTGCGGCTTGTAGGAGATGGTGATGTCAAGCTCAATGCTGCCCGCTGTGGGCTCGACATCGCCTACCAGTACCTTCACAAAAGTGCTTTTCCCGATCGCGTTACGGCCGACGCCGCCGAGCACCTCGCCCTCCGCGATACTGCCGGGCTTCGCTGCCAGAACAAAACCGCTTTCATCGTATCGTTTCTCAAAGCCCGCGTATTCGAGGTGTATGGGTCGCTCTTCAAGCGTTTCACGCGGCGGATGCGCCGTGAACTCGATCGGTTTGTCCCGTATCCGCACGTTCTCCGCCTGCAAGAACCCGCTCAGATACTCATTGATGCCCCGGCTCGTGCTCTTCGGCATCGTGACCACGCCGTACTCGCCCGGCATGCCGTAGAGCAGATGCACGTAGTCCGCAAGCATATCAAGGATCGCGAGATCATGCTCTACCACCATTACCGCTTTCCCCTCCAGTGCTGCCCGTATCCCCTTTGCCACGCGGACGCGCTGATAGATATCGAGATACGGCGTTACCTCGTCAAAGAAGTAGAAATCAGCATCGCGAATCAGACAGGCGATCACCGCAACGCGCTGTAACTCGCCGCCGCTGAGCGATTTGATGTCCGTATTCAATGCTGTCTCGATCTCAAACGCTCTGGCAAGCTCAGATGCTTCGCCCGTCTCATCCGTGCTCGCCAGCAGCTCGGCGGCCGAACCCTCAAAGTAGCGGGGTATCGCATCCACATACTGTGGCTTATAGGAGACTTTAATTCTGTTCTTTGCGAGTTTATCGAAGTAGTTCTGCAGCTCTGAGCCCGCGTAGCGTTTGATGATCTCACCCCAGGCCACCTCAGCCTCGACATTACCCAGATTCGGCCGCTGCAGCCCTGCGAGGATCTTCACCGCGGTGCTCTTCCCGATGCCGTTCTGGCCGAGCAGCCCGGTAATTTTGCCGGCCTTGGGAATCGGCATGCCGTAGAGCACAAAACCATTCTCACCATAGCGGTGCGTCTCTTCACCTTCCAGTTCCTCAGGCAGACCGATAATCGAGATCGCCCTGAACGGGCATTTCTTGATGCAGATCCCGCACCCCTCGCATAACTCCTCGGAGATGATTGGCTTGCTGTCCGCGCCCAGAATGACCGTCTCCTCGCCCGTTCGCACCATGGGGCAGTACTTCATGCACTCGTAGGAGCACTTCTTCGGCTGACATTTGTCCTTCTTCACGATCGCGATGCGCATCTTAGTTACCTGCTCGAGTGCATCAGAGCTCGCAGCTCATCATAACACTCGTCCTGTAGCGCCGCGATGAGGGATACATTATGCGTCCTTCCTGCCTCGGTCTCCAGTGCCCGCCCCTCAAGATCCGTTAGCGTGCCCCCAGCCTCCTGCAAGATCAGAGCAGCGCCGGCGATATCATAGCCGTTGACGAGTCCCCGCACGTCGAGAAAGCCATCTATCGCACCTTCCGCAATAAGGCAGAGCTCCAGCGCCACGCTGCCCAGCACCCTGATCACCTTTTCTCCGTTCGCCGCGAGAAACGTGAGCACCGCCTCAGGAATCGAGGTCGCACCGTAGGTGTAAACCGAGAACGCCCGCTTCGTCTTGCCGCATATCGTACGTGGCAGCTGGCTGCCGTTAACCCATGCGTGTCCACCGCGCACTGCGTAGTAGGTCTTCCCGTAGATCGCAGCAACAACGCTCGCCTGAATATCCTCGAACCGCACATGCTCGACGTGCGGCGAATACGCAATCGAGGAGCAGAAGACCGGGATACCCAGGACGACATTGGTGGAGCCGTCAATCGGATCGAAAATGAGGGTGAATTCCGGCTCGCCACCTGCGGGATAGATATGATCGCCCAGCTCCTCTGAAATAATGCGTGCACAGCGCTCATGCCGCTGTAATGCGCGATGCATCGCCTCTTCCGCATGGAGATCAATCTTCCGCGTGACGTCCTGCGGCCTTTGCTTCAGCACCGCACCGTAATCCGTATTCTCTGCAAGATACCCCTGTATTGCCGTTCTGATCTCCGTGGCGAGCGCTAAGAGCTCCTTGATCTCCATGCTAACCTCAAAACGCTTACTGCTCTGCCGAGTGCGCCCGGCGCGCTTGCTCCTTCAAGCCCGCTTCACGCTTCTCCGCCTGCTTCTGCTGGAGTGCAGTAATAGCGGACCTATCCAGGGGCTTCGCCTCGATGAAACTCCACTGTTGCGCACTCTCGAAGACTTCCTTGCCCACATCGGTGTGCACGATCACGACCGAAGCGCCCGCTGAGGCACTGATCGAGCCCACACTGAGGTCTGCAAACTGCCCGATCAGATCCGCGCAGGTCTTACATCCCTCACGCTTTTCGCCTTCGCTTGTAAGAACACCATCGCAAAAGACCGCGATTCGTAATCGCACCACAGACGAGAAATTATGAGCGTTGTGGGTTTCTCGACCTACAGAGAGCAGCTTCTCATACGCTTCCATCTGACACGGGGTCCCGACTAGCGCAACGGACCAGAGCCCGTAATTCACGATCGCATCGGCCAGACCCGTCAGCGCGGCCGCAGCGCCGTAATTGCCGCCGGCATGCTCGATCAATGCGCCCTTGTGCATCGCAATACGCACCTCAGGCAGCGCGCCATCCGTATCCGCGACCGCGACCACACCCTCGACGAGCGCATCGGCCAGTGCTGATGCGAGCAGCGACGTGAGCACGTCGTCGGCCACGCCAGCAGCCTTTATTTCCGCATCACTGGTGACCACTTCATAATACTCTCCCAGGTCTTCCCGTAACGCGGGCTTCTCCACCCGCGGGCACTGGTAATAGCAGTAGCCGCAATCGATCGGGCACTGGAGCTCGTCGCCCATCGCCGCTCTTACTAACGGAGTAGCCGCGCATGCTTCACCTGCCGGTGTGGACTGCTGATGGCCCCCCAGTACGGGCAGGCCCGATACCGGGTCAATGCTGAGAAAATCGAGATCGAGTAACCGACAGACAGCCACGCATGCACCGCAGCCTGAGCACGTACCCGCATCAATTACGTCACGCTTCAAATCACTGAATTCCTTCCTCTTTTCCATTTTTCTTACGTTCCATCCCGCTCCTGGTCTATGGTTCGCTCCTACCATTACATGCCGCCGTGCATATAAAAATGATCATTCCGGTCTTATGCGCAGGTAAAAGCGGGGCTGTAAAGTAAATGGGTGCTGGCAGCAAATGTGACTCGAAAATTATCCCGCAGAGTGGAACATAGTGCTCGTGATGGGTGATTTAGATCACTAACCCCCAACAGCTTGACAGCCGCCGTAAAAGCGAAAGGTTTTAAAAGCAGAACCTTTCGTTGGTTTATATGGCCTGGGTGCCTTGGGGTAATAGGTGCGAGCGGTAACGATGCTGAAGCCAGCAGAGATGAGGGAGCTGCGCATTCTTGTCCTGGACAAAGACGTAGACAGTGTCATCAAACGGCTCGACGCGCTCAGGAACGTTCACATTACGGATATCAAGGACTTTCACGATGAGTGGTCAGGGCTGATCAAGCCTGCAAAAGCCGAGGAGACCGCACTGAAAGCTTCTGAGCTTCTCACGAGACTGGGTAGCCTGATCGCTTCACTTCGACACGCGGATATCGAGACTGCCGGTGCTCCCGGGGCGGAGGTGCGGGCATCCGGAGAAGAGATTGACCTTGATGCGATCGAACGCGAGTTCCGCGGCCTTGAGCAGACCGTTACGGGTTTAACGAGCGAGCAGGAGCAGTTACGGGACGCATTGGCGCGACCTCGGGAGCTCTTGAAGGTTATACGGATATTAGAAGGATTTGGCCTCGATCTGGATTTCATTGGCGAGAAGGAATTTACCGCGGTCTCTGTGGGCCGGGTAGCGAGTAAGAATCTCGATGAGCTGCGTACTGCACTCGAGACCGTTACCGGTGAGCAGCACGTTATCGTCACAAAACGGATAACGGGTGAAGGAGAAGCGGCCGGCTTCGACTACGCCGTTATTGCTACACTCACGAAGGATAAGGAGGAGGTGGCACGGGCGCTGCGCATGACGGACTTTGAGCCCTTCCACCTGCCCCTACGCGAGCTCCCCGCGAAGAGCTCGGACGCCAAGGCGGCGATCGAATCGGAGATCCAGCAGCTCGAGGCTCAGCTAAAGGAGAAAGAGCGCGCACTTGATGAGATCAGGGAGACGCGGCTCCACGACCTCCTGGAGATGCAGGAACTCGTTGCGATCGAGGAGAGTAAGGCGAAAGTGAAGGGCCTCTTTGGTGCGAGCGAACGGGTGCGCGTGCTCGAGGGCTGGACGCCGAAGGACGAGGTTAACGCCGTGGTCAACGGGATTAATAGCGAGGTGGCCGGTTTGAGCGTCATCGAAGTACGCGAGCCCAGGCGCGACGATGTGCGCGTGCCCACGTTATTGAAGAATCCGAAGCTGGTCAAGCCGTTTGAATCCATCATTCGCATGTACAGCCTGCCGTCGTACCGGGATATCGACCCGACGCTCGTTACGGCGATTCTATTCCCCGTGCTCTTCGGGCTTATGTTCCCTGATATCGGGCACGGCTTATTACTGCTTCTGCTGGGGGCGTTGATGCTCTTCGAAGTGAAGCTGAAGGGCCTCAAAGAGTGGGGCATGATCATTTCACTCTGCGGCATTTGTGCTATCGGCGGTGGTGTGCTCTTCGGCGAATTCTTCGGGTTCAGTGAATACGCCGCGCACCTGCTCCATTCGTCAATGCATATGGAGGTGCCACCTCTGTTGCATTCGCTCTTTATCCATGAACCGCTCTGGTTCGAGCCGATACCGAACGTAACCGGAATGTTTGTCATTACACTGTTAATCGGTGCACTGCACATGGGTCTTGGTGTGGCCTTCGGCGTGCGGAACAAGCTCGCCGATAAGGATATGCTCGGAACGGTCATCGAGATCGTCAAGATCTGGACGTTAATTGGCGCGCTCTATTTCCTGCTCATCCTGCTCATCTCCTCGGTCGCTGACTCGGAGATCGGGCTTATCATCGCTATTGCGAATGCACTGGGTAGTATCAACGTCATGCAGGGCTTTGTAGTGCTCGTTGCGGCCCCGATACTCGTGCTCTTCCTGCTCTGCTTCGTCATGGAAGTGAAGCACGAACGCGCGCACGGGAAGCTATCCTTCATCGATCTCTTTATCATTGCCATAACCGGTGTGATCGAGGCGGTACTGGAGAACTTCTTCAGATTCCTCGCGAATACCATCTCTTACGGCCGAATTCTCGCGCTCGCGTTAGCGCACGCGGCGCTGATCGAGGTCTTCATCCTCCTGACCTTCATGAGCTCCCAGATTAATATTGCGTTCGCCGCGATCGTCTTCATCCTCGGCACGGCGATCGTGGTGATTCTCGAGGCGATCATGTCCGGCATCCACGCGGTCAGGCTGCACTACTACGAATGGTTTACGAAATTCTATCACGGCGGCGGTATCGAATTCACGCCCTTCAAGTTCCGGCGGACGCTAACCCAGTAAGGGGCAGACGCACCTGCCGTTCCTCATTGCATCCGCTCGAGTATCGCGCACGCCTTGCAGATACGGGTTGCTGAGGCGTCACCACATCGCTCGCACCGCAGTAGTATTTGCGATGACTCTGCGTGCGGTAGAAATTCCGCCAGCCGCTGATAGCCACGCATCACCGCATATTTCGTCCCCGGATGCTTCCGTTCAAGCTCGTTCAGCATCCCCTTGACGCTGAACCGGAACGAGCGCGCAGCATAGGGGCACGATGCGGTGATGAGCGGGATGCCCGCGAGGAACGCGTAGAGCGCAATTTCCTTTTCAGGCACGTCTCGCAGGGGCTTGATGCGCGGAACAAATTCCTCACGACGCCCGTTCAGCCGTGCCAGCCGCTGGAGATCGCCCCGGAGATAATTGATCATGATCGTCTGCACTTCATCGTCCAGGTTGTGCGCGGTGGCCATCTTCGTGGCGCCCAGCTCCTTCGCCTTACGATCAAGCAGCTTCCGCCGCAGCACGCCACAGAACGTGCAGGGCGCCTGCTCGAACCCGCGCGATGCGATCTGATTAAGAGTCACGCCAAACTCCTCGGCGAACGAGAACCGGAAAAAATCCACGCCAAGCTGGTTCGCCAGCTGTTCAGCATGTGCGAGTGTGACCGCCCGAAAGCCGTATATACCTTCATCTACAGCGATCGCGAAGAAGGTTAAATCAGGGCGGTTATGAAAGAGTCGGGTGAGCATGAGGAGCAATGCAGAGCTGTCCTTGCCCCCGCTCAGGGCTATAGCGATCGTATCACCACGCTCCACCATCAGTCGTTTCCGCATCTCCCGCTTTACCTTCCGCTCAACGTCCTCGACGAAATGCACGTCGCAGAGATGGAGGCCTGAATAACGCTGATGGACGATTGCGGAATTGCTGCACGAGCGTTTGCTACAGTTCATCGGTCGGTGTACTATTTATGGGATGAGGGAAATAAGTAACAGAAACCGGGGTGAACGGGTGAGGCTGAGCGGTGGCATTAGAGATTCGATTCGTGGAAACATGGGCTAAACAGACGTTCTATTACGTAATCATCGGTATTTTAGTCGGTTTTGCCATCGTCGCCTTTTTTCTTACCCTTAATTTCCTGCAGCCACTGTTCCTGGAGTTCCTCGGCGGGTATCGCGCTCCTGCACCCCGGTACGAGCGCCATTTCTTCGTTTTCAGTCCTCTTTTTGGTGACGCGTTTGCAAACCTTTACGTGCTGCTGCTTCTGGCACTGCTCCCGGGGATCGGTGGCTTGATCGTTGGCTTGATCAAGTATACGCTGCTTCCGGTCGAGAACCCGGAGTTGCATGAGACTGACACGTTCATCGACGGATTTCACAACAGGAGCGGGATCGTTAGTGGCAGGAGCAGCCTGATTCGCAGCATCTGCTCTGTCCTGACCCTTAGTTCCGGCGGGAGCGCGGGCCGCGAGGGGCCGAGTGCGATGATCGGTGCCGCGATTGGCTCTTTCTGCTCTAAATTCCTCAAGGTGGGCGAACGTGAGCGGCGGAAGATCGTCGCTGCCGCTGCGGGCGCAGGCATCGCCGCGATCTTCAAATCGCCACTCGGCGGCGCGTTCTTCGGCATTGAAACCCTGTACAAGCGCGATATGGAAATAGAAGCGCTGGTGCCCGCGATCATCTGCTCCATCACGGCGTATATCGTCTCAAGCTCCTTTCTTGGTCTCGGACCTCTTTATGCGATCGGCGCGTACGATCTAGAAGCCCTTTTGAAGCCCGTTTCGCTCCTCCTCTTCCTGATCCTAGGGGTCGTGCTCGTGCCGTTCGTCTTCCTCTTCATCACGCTGCTGAATTTGTCGCGCTCGTTCTTCTTTGAGCATGTGCGCATTCACGACGCACTGAAACCGGCGATCGGCGGCTTACTGCTGGGCCTGCTCTTCCTCATCGGTTATTTCTTCATGTATCTTTGGGGCAATGGAGAGAAGGGTTTGGGGGTGGCAGGCGGCTTATTTGGCGGCGGTTACGGCTTCATCCAGCTGAGTTTCTACGGCGAACTTGCCGTGAGTGTGCTGGCCTTCGTTGCCGTGGCGAAGATCGTGGGCACAGCACTCACGCTGGGCTCAGGTGGGAGTGGCGGGTCGTTTCTGCCCTCGCTCACCATCGGCGCCGCTCTGGGCGGTGTATTCGGGCAAGTACTCAGCCTCCTCTTCCCTGAAACGGTAGAGGATCCCTGGCTCTTCTCGCTCATCGGTGCGGCTGCATTCCTCGGCGCGGCCGCCAATACGCCACTCACTGCACTCTTCATCGTCTCTGAGATCTCAGGTTCGTACGAACTGTTCGTGCCTGCATTGCTCGCCATCGTGCCCGCCTACTCACTCATACGGAAGCAGTCGGTCTATCCAGGGCAATATGAGCTGCGTAAAGATTCGCCTGCGCATCGGCGCGAATTTGCGATAGACATCCTCGAAGGCTTGCGGGTGCAAGATGCCTATACGAAGGATGTGCTCACCATACATAAGGCTACAACAGTAAAAGAGGCACTCTATTTCGCGGAGCAGACCGGACACATCACCTTCCCGGTCGTTGATGACGGGGGGAAGATGATCGGGATAACCACCGTTATCGATCTGGAGAAGGAGCGGGCGGATGGCTCGGAGTATAAGAAGGTGGAGCGAATGTGCGTAAATAAGGTCGTGGTGACTTATCCTGATGAGGCCCTCGAGGACGCGCTCCGTAAGATGGACACCTATCATGTGGGTCGCTTGCCAGTCGTGAAAGGGGAAAGCGAGGATGAGCGGAAAGAGCTGCTTGGGATCATTGGCAGGGCGGACATCATACGGGAGCACTTCCGAAAATGGGCGTATCTCAAAGCCGCCACGTCGTAAGCCTCGTCTACCAAAACGCGTCAGCTATTCGCCCGGCCGTGGCACGCGTGTGCGGAAACGAAATCCTAAAAACTTTTTGTACTCGCCTGTTATACTCGATAAACAGAGGGAGGGGGAAGAGAGCGGAAAAATGACGATAAAGGAGGAGTTACCGCCGGGGGCAGTACCGCCAGAGGAGATTCAGGAGACCAATGCGCTCGTCTCGTACACCTTTGCGGACATTTTTAAGTCGACCATCGGGCCGCTGGGGGCAAAGAAAATGATCACCAGCGCGGCGACGAAGATCGAAGCCGACGATCTGGTGACCAGCAACGGCTACAGCATCGCGCGCGAACTGGCGTTTACGCATCCTGCTGCTGATATCTTGATAACCGCAGGACTATCACAGGGCGAACGTGTGGGCGATGGTATCGCGACCGTGATGATCCTTACCGGCGAATTGGTCTGGCGCGGGTTCGAGCTGAAGAACCTGGGGATCCATCAGAACGTAATTGTAACCGGGTATGTAAAGGCCCTGGAACGTGCGCGCGAGGTATTGAACGAACTCGCAATACCGGTCGATATAGCGACGAGCGACGAGTACTTGCGATGCGTAGCGAAGACCGCATTGAAGAAGGGCGAGTACTGTGACGAGGAGCGATTGGTCGACACCGTCGTCGCGAGCATCAGACGAATCAGCGAAAGTGGCGAGCGTCCGATCGATGTCGATGAGGTCATTATCGAGGCGAAAGCCGGCGGCAGCGTGAGTGATACGGAATTCCTCGAGGGCCTGCTGGTAGACCGAAACGTTCTGGACGAACTCCCCACTGAGGTGGAGAACGCGAAGATCGCACTGCTCGATTTCCCCATTGAGCATAAGGAGCCCAGAATGAAGGGCAGAAAGGAGCTCCCCACCGGAACTGGTGCTCGCGAACGGAGCAGGGCGGGCGACACGGAAGGTGCCGTGGGGTATTACGTCAAGTTCACCAAAGCATCGCACTTCAAAGAGTTCCGCGATACGCGAGCGCGACTCTTTACCGCGATCATCGACGATGTGATCGCTTCGGGCGCGACCGTGGTCTGCTGCCGCTGGGGCGTTGACGACGACGCGCTTGATCGGTTCCGCCGGGCGGGGATCATGCTGATCAAGCGTGTGAAGATGACCGATTTGCGGCGGTTAGAGAAATCGACCAGGGGAAAGATCGTGCAGGCGGTCACCGACCTCACGCCGGATAAATTGGGCTCTGCCGGGCGCGTGGTCGAGCGCAGCGTGGGCAACGTCAAATTGGTCTTCTTCGAGGACTGCCCGTACAAGAAATCCTCCACGATTCTTATTCGGGGCGCGCATCTGCGGATCCTCGAGGGCATGGTTGGCGATATTAAGAGCGCGATGCACGCGGTTGCACGGCTATTCGACGATCCACGGATCGTACCGGGTGGTGGTGCGGCTGAGATCGAATGCGCAGCAGCGTTACGAACCTATGCACAGACGATCCCCACCAAGGAGCAATTAGCAATCAACGTCTTTGCTGACGCCCTTGAGTGCATCCCGAAAGCGATCGCGAAGAATAGTGGCATGGACATGATCGACACGCTTACCGAACTCCGAGCGGCGCACTACGCGGGGGAGTGCCGTGCGGGGATCTCGGGGAGTGAGAAGACCGTGAAGGCAGACCTTGTGGCAGAGGGCATCGTTGACCCGCTCTCGGTAAAACTACAAGCGTTAATCGGAGCGAGTTCTGCAGCCATGGGAATGATCAAGATCGATGACCTGCATATCGCGAGGAGCGCGGTAGATGAGGAAGCGTCGAATGTTGAGGCGCAGATCGCGGGCAGGACGAGGGAGCTGATCGAGACGGAACGCGAGCAGATGGAGTTCAAGTACAAGGGCGGGCGGTTGAAGTATCCGGGAACTGAGGGAACGAAGCCGACATCAGTCTATCGGCGGGATTAATGTTATAGGGTAGGAGAGCCACCCAGCTGTCCCACGAACGAACTCGGAACTACCGACACATATATGAATGAAAGCCGTGTCGCGGTTAGTTACGTTACGTTACTTCGCCCGCGTCACGGTCAACTCAATCTTCTCCCAGTTCGGGTTCACACCCCTCAGGACACAGACCGAACTGGCCATCGCCCGTCCGATAATATTCTGTACGAATTCCTTCGTCACTATCTCTTCGTCGTCAACCACGATCTTCAAATCTACGTTTTCATCCATCTTAATCATCTCACCTCGCTCTTTATTTAGTGCTGCTTGCTTTATTTTTGCTTTTATTTTATTAGCCCTTCACCGAAAATACGGCTCCCGATACCGCATCGCCAACCGCAACTGGTTGAGTATATGCGCCTCATCCGTGCGCTCGATAGGCACGAGATTGTCATCACGGAGCAAGCAAGGCTTCAGCTTGCCGTCCGAAGTCACGCGCAGCCGTGAGCAGTTAGCACAGAACTCCGTGTTATCGATCGGATGCACCACCTCCACCTCGACGCCGTCGATGAAGTACTTCTTCCTGCGCTGCATTCTTCTCGTGCGCGTCTCAGAAGCCTTCGATTTGAGCTCAGCCTCGAGCATGCGGAAATCCGCCTTGAACCGCTCCAGTGGCGGATTGAAGGACGGGATCAGCTCGATCGGCTGGAGGATGACCACGTTACCCCTGCCGCGCTCGTTACAGTCGCGCACGAACCGCATCATGTCCGCGATCTCGTTGTCGTTGATACCCCTGAGGAGTACCATGTTGAGCTTAATGGGTGTGAGCCCGAGGTCGATCGCGTGGTGAATGCCGGCGATCACGCGCGGCAGGTTGTGCTTCGAGCGCGTGACGAACTCGTATCGGTCCTCCTGCAAGGTATCGAGGCTGACATTCACCCGATCCAGGCCCGCGTCAACGAGCTCCGCTGCATACTCCTGTAGAAGCACACCGTTCGTCGTGATCGAGATATCATCCTCAAACGGCCGCATGCCCCGTATGATCTCGGCGAGGTCACGCCGCACCAGCGGCTCGCCGCCCGTGATCTTTATCTTCCGGATCCCGAAATGCTCGGAGGCAACGCGAGCGATGGCGATGGCCAGCTCGGGACTGATCTCCTCCCATTCCTGCTTCGGTCTGCTATCACCCTCGCGATGGCAGTAGATGCAGTTCAGAGGGCAGCGATCAGTAAGTGCAAACCGCAAGCTCCGGATTGCACGTCCGTAGGTATCCGCCAACCGTTCCTGAGCGCCGGTTGCCACTTCTTGTGAGTCTTGTGCGGTCATCTCGTTCTGCTGTAGACGCCACCATTACGTGCCGAGCATGCTGATGATAAGGGTGAGGATCGCGAGGCCGAGCGCGAGCCCGTAGACACCGGTGTTCCAGGCCAGGACCTTCTTGCCGTCGAGGATACTGAACGGGATAAGATTGAAGACCGCGAGCCAGGCGTTGATCGTCATGCCGAAGGTGCCGATCAAGCCAAGTACGCCCTGAGGTGCGAGCGAGAAGAGCCCGAAGAAGAGAAATGCCAGAAGCACGTTCGTCATCGGGCCGGCCAGGGCGATCTTCCCGTTCTCCGCACGTGTCAGGTACGGGTTGAAGATCATGACGGCGCCGGGAGCGACGAAGATGAAGCCGAGGAAGGCAGTGAAGATAGCGAGGAGCAGCATCTGTGGCGCCATGCGGAACTCGGACCACGCACCGAATCGTTGCGCAACAATCTTGTGTGCGAGCTCGTGCAGGATGAAGGCGAGACCAACCGTGACTGCGGAGATGGCGAAGACGGTGATCATATCGAGCGCGTGCCATCGCCTGAGGATGAGGGTAAAAGCGAAGGCTATGGCGAGCCATGCGATCACCAGATGCTTCAGCTCCGTCTCGCTCGTTTTCATAGGCATAGCTGTAACAATAGCCCGGGACGGATTCGAACCGACGTCACGAGGTCCAGAGCCTCGGATGATTGACCGCTACACTACCGGGCTATTTTCTTATCTCTGCTTCCGCGTATAAAAAACTTGGAAATATCGGCTTTATATTTCAAACCGAATGAGAACAGTGCGATGAGCAGGATAATCAGCTCGATACCACTGCTGATTATCGGTATCTCCGGGACGCTGGGTGTGGGCGTGGTAACGTAGACGAGCTCACCGACCGTTCCGGGCACGAGACAGGAGAAAAGCAGTGTTAAGCCCTGCTCGTTCACCCCGAGCCAGAACAGCGGGTTGTAACTCGCCGTGCTGAATGGATGAAGCAGGAAGACGCCGTTATAAAAGCCGTCGAGTGTGATGTGTGACGCGAGCAGTATCGAGGCGAAGATGAAGTAGCGATCCGGGAGAGCAGTGATGTGAAGCCGCTTATTGGCGAGCAGCACCAGCAGCGGCACAACGATGACGAAGAGATTGTGCAGGGTCGCGCGATGCACGCCAAGGTAAGAATCGAGATCGCTGATGAGCCCGAACGGGAGCAGGAGCAGCGCGGGCTTGAACTCGTCGTCCCTGAGAAACGAGGCGAGTATAAAGAGCGTGATGGCGAGATGGAGTCCGATACTGGGCATGGTCAGAATACTATTAGCACTGACGCTTTAAACTATATTACTTGCCTGACGTGAGCCGAGAGCACACGGTTGGTAAGACCGGAGAAAGAGCAACTGCTACGCTCTTCCCGGTCCTGAAGTCCCCATACTTAACGGATACAGCTCGCGCGATGTACGGAGAGTAAGGAGCTCCCGTGTGGTTCCGGCGATCACTTACTTCTTGAACTGGCTTTCCAGGTAATCGCCGATGAACGTGCCGATGATGAAGATGACCACGAGGATGATCACACTGATGAAGATGCCGATGACGCTCCCGGCGAAGAGGACGAGCCCGCCGACGGCAGAACCGAGATACGCGCCGGCGACGAAAGCGATAATCCCGAAGACGATGCCGATGATAATGCCGTAGATCGCGCCCTTCTTGAGCAGACCCCAGCGATCCTCCTTACCGGGCTTCGCGTACCCGTAGAACACGCCGATAATAAGAACCAGTAGCTCCAACCACATTTCTTTTTGCCACCTCCTAGCATAGCAACAGGTGAAGAAGCTATATAAACGTTGTGGATGATAGTGGCTTTTCCTCCTGCAGTCAAGTCAGCACCTGAGCCCCAAGCTTGCCTCTTTAGTCGCCCATTTTCACCAGTGTAAATTCAACAGCGGGGGAGTATGAAAGGCTGTTGGGGAATATACGTGCGCGCACGCATAACAGGATATTGATCGTTTTAATTCCTGGATATGCAGACTTTGTGCCTGCTCGTAACAGACACACAACAGGGAGTTATAAAAAAAAAGGCGTGTGAAAAAAAAATCACCACCTTCTGATTGTTTGTATATGATCAGCATGCCCCTAGCAGTCCTCTGCATCTCAGACATGCGACCATGTTCTTACTCGCTCACTCGTACGTACAGCTCAGACGCGTCTACTTCTTGAGCTTGCTCTCCAGGAAGTCACCGATGAACGTGCCGATGATGAAGACGATCGCAAAAAGGACCACGTTGATGAAGACGTTGACGAAACCTTTGCCGAAGGGGAAGAGCCAGCTTGGGAGAATGCCACCCGCGAAGAATCCGAGGAGTCCGAAGACAATGGCGAGGATAATGGCGTAGATTATCCCTTTCTTGAACAGTCCCCAGCGATCCTCTTTGCCCGGCTGCATGTATCCGTAGATCAATCCAAGGAAAAATCCGATCCAAAACAACATTTTTCGCTTTCACCTCCTATACTTCTATAATGCACAGTGGTTGAGGATCTATATAAAGGTTGCTGGAACTGCCGCCGCTAGAAATGAGGGCGTATACACGCTGTAGAAGCGATTGCTAGCGCTGGTACAGCGGATAAGAACGTAGCTATCGTGATAGTTAAGTACGCTTCTCGCAAATGCTGGGCGAGCAAGTTCGACCGGTATGAGCAGCAGCTCGCGGGGGAATGACGTTAGTAGTGAGACGGAGCCGAGAGGATCGTCTGGGCCAAGTTGACCAAGGAGACGGGACTGCAGAGTTCCTGCGTGGTATGAGCCAGGACCAGAGGAGTTTGAAGGTGTTGGGCCCTATGGTTTCGGAGGTGCCACATTCTTTACCAGCGAAAGGTTGACCTTCTCCTCGATGATACGGTCAGAGTCGCGCATTGCGCTCGCGGTATCCCCGAAATGCGCCTTCGCCGCCTCCAGCTCTGCGACGATCGCCGCCGCATCCCCCGCAGCAACGAGTTCGGCGAGTCGTGTAGCGGCAGTTATAAAGGTCTCATGCACCGCACGCATCTCCAGATTCGTCTGGATTTGCGCATAGAGCCTAGGGTCCTGATACAATAACCGGCCAACGAAATCGAGCACGACCGCGTACATCGGGCCCATGAATTTCCGTGCGCGAGCGACATCGAATCCTAGATTTTTTAGCGTGATCCCGAAAGCGAAGAGCACGAAATGCGGCAGCCCCTGGATAACCGCCATCAACGCATCATGCTCCTCAGCCGTAAGGCAGGTGATCTTCGCGCCGTTCCGCTCGAAGAGCGCCCGGATCTTTTCAGACAAGGGCCCCGAGCGAACGGGTACAAAGACCACCGGCATGCCCTTGAGACTCTTTGTTGAGGGCCCGAAGAGCGGATGTGTGCCCAGTACCTCCACCTCGTGCGCGGTACAGCGCTCCATCAGCGCCACCGGCGTCCGTTTCACCGAGCTGATATCCATGAAGAGCGAGCCGGGCGGGAGTGCAGGCCCTATACGCTCGATTACACGACTCGTAAGCTCGATCGGGACGGAAACGAGCACAATGTCTGCTGCAACAAACTCCGCTCGTAGCGCTGCTCGATCGGCCGTCAACACATCGGTCAGTGCGTACTCGACGCCCAGCTGCTTGGCTACCGCTGCGGTCTGGTCGCTGACATCCACGATGCGCACGGAGACGTCGTGCTCATTGAAGAACCGGGCGAACCACGCACCCATGGCGCCCGCGCCGCCGAGTATCGTTACCTGCATCGAAACAAACTCACCCTCACACTGTTTATCTATCGTATCGTTAATCAGGTAAAAACCAAGGTGCTTCAACTAACTTACGCCATACTGCCCAGCAGGAACGCCAGGAACGAGATGAGGTAAATGCTGTAGAAGCTGCCCACGCCGCCGAGATTGAAGAACGCGCTCCCGACCTCTCTTCGGGGCAGTGTAACCAGTGCTATGGCCATGGCGAGCAGTATGCCGAAGATGGCAGGCACGAAGATCAGCAGCCGAGCGACGAGCGCGAGTGGCAAATCGGGGGGTGCAAGTAACAGACCGAGCGGAATCGCGAAGAGGCCCGCGTAGCTCGGCACGATAATGCCCACGCCTGCCTTCACTTCGGTCACCATGAAGGTGATGAGCGCCACGAGCAGCGTGATCAAGCCGATCTCCAGCAGCGGGAGTGCGTACTCGTTCGCAGGATCAAAGAATCGCAGGAGATAGAGCGAGAAGACGAACGGGATGATGAACCCACCCATATTGAGCGTAATTCGCGTCCTGTACCGCCGTTCGGGATCTTTCTGCAGCTCTTCCAGAACCGGCACACCATACAGCTCACTGATGCAGCGCGCTTCATGCTCGCTGTACTCCGGTTTCTTCGTGCGGATCATGAGGATCGGGATCTCGATGAAGCTCGTAAGCAGCATGGCCAGAACGACAATAAAGAAGCCGAAACTCTTCTCAAAATCCTGGCTACCGCATAAAACAACGGTTGGTACAAGGAGCAGCCCGTAGAAGACCAGCGGCTTCACCTGCGGCTTGTTCACTATTTTTCTCATCGTTTTAAAAAGGTTGTTCCGCAATACTATATAAAACATACGCCTGAACGGGGCTGCAAAGTTAAGGGGTGCTACCGCACATTCGACTCGAAGAACATGCTACCGAGTGGACAATACCGCGGGTGATTTAGATCTTCAACCCCCTGCAGGTAGACAGCCCCGCCTGAACGGTCATGATAAGCAGAACGGCGAATGAGAAACGTGCGGTGCTAAGCATGAGCATACGGGAGCGCGGGAGGCTCTTGATTGCTTACTCGGGTGGTGTTGATAGCGGGCTCCTGCTGATACTCGCGTCCGAGTTGCTCGGTACTGATAAAGTATACGCGGTCACGCTCTCGAGTTCGCTCCTGCCGCAGCGCGAAGTGGCCGCGATCGAGCGTTTCGTGAAGGAGCAGGGCATCAGGCATCAATTCGTGCCCTTCCCCTGGCAGACGAACGAGACATTTATACGCAATCCACGAGCGCGCTGTTATTATTGTAAACGCGAGATGGCACGGCTCTTATACCAGATCGCGGCTGCAAAGGGTATCAGCATCGTTGCAGAAGGCGTTAACGCTTCCGATTACGAGGAAGACCGGCCAGGGCTTCGTGCGGCCACTGAGGCGGGCGTATGGCACCCGCTCGCGGAAGCGGGCCTGACGAAGCGCGAGGTGCGGGAGCTTGCAGCAGCAGTGGGGCTGCCGTTCGCGGCGAAGCCCGCCTCGCCCTGCCTGGCGACGCGTCTGGAATACGGAGAACGGCTCACGGCGGAGAAGTTAGCGCGGATCGAGTCGGCTGAGGCGTTTTTGCACGAGCTGGGCTTCATCCAGGTGCGGGTCAGACTGCATCGCGGCGGTCTGGCGCGGATAGAGGTTAGTAGAGACGAACTGAACGCCTTTTGCGATTACACGCTGCGCGAGCGCGTTTCGCGCGAATTGAAAGCGCTGGGGTTTCGCTACGTCACGCTCGATCTCGAGGGGTACCGGAGCGGAAGCATGGATACTTAGCTTGCTTGCTTCCGGTAGCTAACCTGCGAATTTCGCACGCTGCGACAACTTCACCGCGAGCGGCAGCGGTCTAAAGGGCTTATCCACGAGCTCTGCATCGAGTCGCGCTCTCAACTGGGAAACGGTCAATTCCGCTTTCTTCTGCTGCTGCTTCGTTGAGTCTGCCCGGATCGTCACGGCAAGGATCTGGCGCTCGACCTCCTGGTCTCCGATCACCGCAACGTAGGGTATCCAGTCTCGGCCCGCTTCCCTGATCTTCTTCGAGACCGTTTCATCGCGGTCATCGAGATCCACCCGTATGCCTTTGAAGTGTGGGAGGAGGTCTTCGATGTACGCTACATGTCGCTCGGCCACGGGTATGAACCGGAGCTGGGTCGGTGCGAGCCAGAGGGGGAGCACCGGCAGCGCACCCGCCTCCATCTCCAGATACGCCTTCTCCAGCAGCGCGTACATGCAACGCTCGATCGCGCCACTGGGCGAGCAGTGCAGGATGATCGGGCTCTTCAGGGTGCCGTCCGCATCGGTGAAGGTGATACCATATCGCTCCGCATTCTCGACATCGATCTGCACGGTGGAGAGCGCGGATGCCTTGCCGAGCGCATCCACGAAGTTGAATTCGAACTTGAGCACGAAATAGAAGAACCGCTGGTCCCAGCGCTCGATCAGCACCGGCCGACCTGCTTTCTGGATCAGACCGTCTAATAACGCCCTGCTATGCTCATCCTCGTAGAACTCGCGGGTATACCGTAGCGCGATCTCGTAGTCCGCGGGTGAGAAGCCGATCGCCGCGAGGGTGTGCATACAGAATTCGTACTGCTTCCTGAACTCCTCCAGGGCCTCGTCCATCTCTCGGCACAGCGTGTGCATGTCCGGCATGGTGAACTTACGTAACCGTCGCAGACCCACCAGCTCGCCCCGTTTCTCTTTCCTGAACGAAGGTGCAAGCTCGAAGATCTTCAAGGGTAAGTGCTTGTATGAGATGCTCGATTCGCTGCTCATGAGGAATTGCCCGAAGCAGGCAGCGAAGCGCAAGAAGAGGTCCGGCTTGCCGCCTTTACCCAGCAGCGAGTACTGCCGCGCGGGGAATCGCTCGAGGTAATCCTTCAATGACGGGTGGAGCGCGCTGTACATGATCGGGGTCTCCACCTCAACCGCGCCGTACTCGGCGACCGAATTTCGGACGTAATCTTCAATGAGCGACTTGATCAGCTTGCCTTTGGGGTAGAACCGCAAATTCCCGGGATCGGAAGAGGGCTCATAATCTGCGAGCTCCAGCCGTTTCATCAGCTCCACGTGCGGCGGGATCTTATCCACCTCACGCCGTTTCTCGCTCTCATACAGATAGAACTTCCGCAGATTATCATGCTGTGGTTCAAATACAAACGCATCGGTACCCACGAGGTTACCCCGCCCGTCTGCAATGAAGAACTGCGATATCGCCTTCTCCTCAGCCACCAGAGCCTTTGATTTCCGCTCTTCAGGTGCTGTTTCCGATTCCAAACCCTCTGCAACCGTAATTTTCCGCGAGAGCTCTGAGAGTGGATGGCCCTTGCAGCGCAGCGTGAAGGATTTGTACCAGCCAAAGGGCGCTCGTGTCACGGCCACATCGCGTGCACTCAGATCCGCTTCCAGGCGGCGGAGTAGCTCGATACTCGTCTCCGGCGACGCCAGCTCCGCGCTCAGATGCGCATACGGGTAGAGCACGATCCGTTCCGCATTGACCTGATCGGCGATTGCAAGCGTTTCGTTCGCTGCTTGCGCGACGATCGAGGGCACATTCGCCTCGTCCCCTTGCTCCACCGCGATGAACGCGACCAGAGCCTCGTCTAGGCGCGCGTTTTTCTGCCCTGGTTCAAGCGGCTCCGCGACCCGCGTCTTCTCCTTCGCTTCGTATTCTATAAAGTCCGCATGGATGAACAGCAGTTGCACTTTTTACACCTCGTCTGGGCTCATCAACAGGTTTTTCTCCCAAACTACATTTTAATGAAGAGCTATTAAAGATTGTATACGAGCATGGAGCGATTGGAGCTGCGAACGAAGGAGAGCATCGAGCTCATCGATATCACGGACGAGGTACAGCAGATCGTGCGCGCGAAACGTGTGGACTCAGGGATCTGCGTCGTCTTCTCCAGGCATACGACCACCGGGATCGTCATCAACGAGAACGAGCCCGGCTTGCGGAGCGACATCCTGCGGTTGCTGGATGAGCTCGTGCCGCGCGGCAAGGGTTACCTCCATGATCGCATCGACAGTAACGCGCATGCACATCTCCGGGCCGTTCTGCTCGGCTCCAGTGTCTCGATCCCGATCGAAACCGGCGCGATGACGCTCGGAACCTGGCAGAGCATCCTCTTCGTTGAGTGCGATGGGCCACGCCGGCGCGAGGTCTTCGTGCAGGTTGTAGCAAGTTAGAGATTCGAATGCCCCAGTGTGGTAAAGGATATCCGCTGGGCCTGCGGAGCCCAGCATTCGGGTTCGATTCCCGACTGGGGCACTCATTCTTATGCACTGTCCGTATCGTTTTTTCCGCTCAGCTCATCAGTTGAGCGCATCTCGATACGATGATGATATGGGCGATTTCGAGTGAGTCAATTAGCTGATCCCGAACCGCAGAAGCGCCGCGATCCCGCCCAGGCCGTTGAGCCGTTTGCCCGGCTCGAACTCCGTGCTAAAGATCACTACCTCACCCCGCTGCCGTTCCGCAGCCTCAAGCAGCTCATCGATCTCCTCAGCCTCCTGCTCGCCTGCCTCGCCTTCCTCGACCATCCGTGTCCGCATCAGTTTCTCATCGCTCACCAGTAGGGTCTCGACCGCGCCACACAGTAGCGCCTTCTGCACCTCCGCCTTGCCATATACCGCCTTACCGCCTTCGTCCTTACTGATCTCTTCCATTAACCGATCGAGCAGCGTTACTTCCTTCGTTAACCGCTCCTCCTTCTTCAGACGTTCCACAGCGCCCCGTTTCAAGACCTCCAGGAAGCCCGAGACACCCACTGACGACGCCTGCTCGATCCGCGTCTTCTCCGCGAGCCCAGCATCCCGTTCACGTAAAAAGGCGAAGAAATCGTCCTTCACGAAGCCCGGACCCGCGATGATCACCGCATCCGCCTTCGTGGTCTGCAGCGCATTCTGCACGTTACCCAGTAGCTCACCAAAGAACTCCTGCTTACCGCCACCCGCCTGCTCCATGCCCTTGCCTGATCCGTACCGCAGCGAGAACAATTCGTCCATGCCATACTGCCGCACGACACCGGCAACCGCCTCACCTTCCTCCACCGTCACCACAAGCACCTCAGTCGTCGCAAACGCCTTCTCAGCCTCCCGCAACCGCTTGAGGTGATGCTCCTTCCACACCTTCACCACCGAGAGCTGGGTGCCCGGCTCGATATTGAAGGTATGGAAGGAGCCCAGCTCGGTCTCTGGGCCCTGCTCGATCACGCCTTTGATCCGTAACCGGCGCGAGAACTTGTGAAAGTCCACCGCGTCCGTTCGGATGCCCAGCCGGACCGGTTTCTTCGCCGCCTTGTCTGGTCGCACCTTATCGGTCGCTTCCTCCAGCTTCCGGTAGGTCAACGAATACACAAGGTCGCCCGGCTCGATCACGTGCTTCAAATGCCACAGATCGTCTAACGACTCAGGCACGACCGATACCTCACCCTCAGGCCGTTTGCCGCCCGTTTCCGTTTCTTTCGTCTTCAATTTCCGTTTGAGTAGTTTCATAAGCGGTTTTTCGATAGTTGGTTTGTTTGTTTGTTTGTTTGTTTGTTTGTTTGTTTGTTTGTTTGTTCGCTTCTCGTTATTGTGTGGTTATACCGGTTCATAGAAATAGTTATTTTGCGCGTTCGTGCTCCTTGTTAGTGATAGGCTATTCATACTCGCAACCCTAAGGAATAGCAGGCATGAAGAGGAAGCCAACGCTCAAACCGCTCATTGACGAGCCCGCACTCCTCGTCGAGTTCGAGCACCGCGCCCTGGTTCTGGCCGATCTCCATCTCGGTATCGAGTCCGAGTTCAGGCAGAAGGGCATCAATATCGGCAGCCAGACCGAGAAGTTGCTCGAGCACGCGATCCGGTGCGTGCAAGCGGAGAAGCCCGATGTGATCATCCTGCTGGGTGACGTGAAGCATGCGGTACCGCAGATCTCCTACACGGATCGTTCGGAGGTGCCCTTCTTCCTCGCACAGCTCGCGGATTACGCGCCGGTCTATATCGTGAAAGGGAACCACGACGGCTACCTCGACCGGATCATTGCCGATGTCACCGAGCCGGACTGGAACCCGAAGAACGAGATCGCCGTTAAGAGCACCAGGGGCTTCCTCTTCGATCACGTCGGGTACACACACGGGCATTCGTGGCCCGCGCAGGAACTGTTCACCGCCCACTACATCATTATCGGGCACAATCATCCCCGGATACGGCTGACCAGTTCAAGCTCACCGTACTCAAGCATGAAGCCTGTCTGGATTCGCGCGCAGTGCAAACCGGAAAAGATTGATGAGAGCTATCCGGACGTAGTACTGCCTCGCGAGCACGCTCCGGGGGTCATCATCATGCCCGCATTCAACGAGCTCTGCGGCGGCATCGCCTTCAATAACTCGACCCGTGAGCTGCTGGGCCCCGTAGCCTCGAAGCTGCTCCGACCAGGATCGATGGAGGTCTATCTGCTCGATGGCACCTATGTCGGGCGGGTCTGTGAACTCCGCGCGCAAAATCCCGACTGATTGATTCTTCCAGCAACAAAGAGAATGATTTGAGTCTTATTCCCCCGTTCCTTTCTCCTCTTCTGCCGCCGCTGGCCCGTAGCCCGGGATGTTCTTCAATCGCTCTTTCTTGTGCCCGATCAGGTAATCCAGCTCCTCTACCTTGCCTTCGCCAACCTCCGCGTTCCCCGACTGCTTGATGTAATCCCAGACCTTCTTCGCCACCTCCGTTCTGACCACCACGGTCGAGAAACCCGCGGCACTGCCCACACTACCCACACTCACGTCGCTTTCAACCGCGGTGAAGTCCGTACAGACGTTACAGCCGCTGGGCAGAATACCGGAGAGTTGACTGACCTTAAACTTCACCTCGTCATCCGTCATCGTCGCCACGAACTTCCCCTTCATGATGTCTGTCTTGACCAGCTTGGAGAAGTCCACGCCCTTCTCTTTCAGATACTTCGAGACCTCGTTGTAATGGAAGTTCTCCGTGCAGAACAGCCCGATCACGAGCTTCACTTTCTCCTTGAAAACCGGGAACTCCTCCTGTAGCTTCCGCACACCCGAGACCATACAGGGCGTGCCAACGACGCCAACGCCCTTCTTCGAGAACATCACCGCCTTCTTTAACTCCGGAAGAACATCTGCAAAGACGTACTTCGTCCCGCCCAGTGGCAAACGATGAAGCTGGTCAGGGTTACGCACGTGGAAGACAGCGGTACGCCACGCTTCGTCACGATTCACAAAGAGACCGCGGTCGATCAGGCCCATATTCATAGCAGACATGATGAACTCCGTGCCCATCGCACCGTCCTGGCCCGTGAACCGTCTTGACTTCCCCGCGGTGAACTCGAGATACTCGCCCAGACCGCTCTTTGGCTCGTAATCGTACCGTGGACAGACGCGTACGCAGGCACCGCAATCGAGGCACTTCTCCTCGTAGTTCGGGAAATCGACCTTATCCTCTTCGTTGACAATAAGCCCGCTCGGGCAGATCGAGACGCAGGTCAAACACCGGCTGCACAGCTGCGGCTCGATCACCACGTCCCGGAGATTCACGTAAAACAACTGCTCCTTATACTTCTTCTGCGGGATTTTTACCTCCCACTCCAGTTCGCCCTTTTCCGTTTCGGCTGCCATCTCTCTCCCCCTCCTCACTTCCTCACCAGCTGTAAAATCTGCATTGAGCATTCCTTAACACACAGGCCGCAGCCGGTGCACTTCTGCGAGTCGATTGACATCTTCACGGTCATCGTCGCCTCATCCGTCACCGCCCGGACCGCACCGCTCTCACAGACTCGCTCACAGACCTTGCAGGCGATGCAGCTGGCGCGGTCGATGCAGATGCTCAGCATCGGGACGCCCTGCATCGCACAGACCTCGGGAACCAGATTATCTACTTCCTTTGTGCGCCGCAACGTGAGATCCTCTTTGTCAATCACGTAATCCACGACCACCTTGTCCTCACGAATGATCTCCGGCGGCTCGATCATATCCTCCGTCATCGCCAGCATCTCATCCATCGTCCGGTAGGCGAAATCGTGGATCTTCGTCTCCCGTAACGCGCCGCCGGGGCAGGTGTCCACGCAGAAATGGCAGTAAATGCACTTGCCGTGATCCACGGTCGGGTAATACCGCTTACTCGGCGCTTCATTCATCCAGATCGCGTTCGCAGGGCAGACAAAGGAGCACTGGAAACAACTGATGCAGCGCTCAGGATCGAAGAGCATGAAGCCGCGGAAACAGTCCGGCTGTCTCTTACGCTCCCGGGGATAGTGCGTCGTTACGTTCAGTGGCAGCGCCACTTCCTTCGCCGCCGTGCCCAGCGCCGCTGCATGCGTCTTCAGCTTGTCCGTGATCTTGTAGTCCGGTGTTGCTACTTTCTTCATAGGATACCTCCCAATACCAGTGACCAGAGCACCGCCACAATGCCGAAGATCAGCATGGTGCCCCAGCCGATACTCAACGCCTGGTCAATTCGGTACCGCGAATATACCCCGCGTAAGTTGACCATCACCAGCAGTATGATCAAAGTCTTGATGACGAACCAGACACCATACATCACGTCGCCGAGCAGCGGACTCACGATCGGTATGTACGGGCCACTGCCACCACCGAAGAAGAGCATCGTCATAATCGCACCGAGCACATACATCTTCTCGTACGCCATCACGTACGCGAGCCCGAAGGCAATCCCGGAATACTCGATGAACGGCCCGAAGGCCAGCTCCTGATCCGCTTCCGGGATCTCGAAGGGGAGTCGCGCGGTGGCCATCACGGTCGCGATGAAGAACGTAAGCGCGGCGAGCGGATTGAGCACTATGCCCCAGTTCCACCATGCGCCCTGGTTCGTGGCGCTAATGACATCAACGGTGTTCGACGTGCCATAGAGCACGATCATTGCGAGAATCACCAGAATGAACGGAATCTCGTAAGCAAAGTACATGAATGCCTCGCGTATCGTGCCGATGAACGCGAATCGGTTATTCGCCGACCAGCCAACACCCATGATAAAGACCGGCATGAAGCTGATCAATCCGATCATGATCTGCAAGGCGTACGGCGACTCAATGGGTACGAGCGGTGCGCCCGGCGCGCCCGCGTTAATGAACAAGAGCGGGAGGAGCACGGGCAGGAAGTAGAGGAACGGGAACTGCAGGAAGTACAGGCGATGCGCCTCTTTATGGATGATCACCTCCTGGCAGAGGAACCGGAGCGAATCGGCGAGCAGTTGTATGCTGCCACGCGTGCGTGGTGCGATCTCCCGCGGCCCCACACGCCACTGCATCCGACCCACGAGCTTACGCTCCAGCCACGGCAGGATGAGCAGCATCGTACCGAGCGTGGCAAATCCCGGAATTATCAGGAGTATCCACATCGGCTTCCAGAGCACAAATCCTATCAGGAGTTTTATGATCGGCACACCGTAGATGGGCAGGAAGCTCAGCAGGAACGAAACGATACTCCCGATTACCGGGATCTTCAATAAGAATTCGTAGATTATGTACAGTAGTGGTATATTTATCGGGTTGTTGATTATCGTGCTTATGAGCCCGCTTATATCGATCATTTCTTTTGCCTCACCTCTCCTCCTAACTACCTATCCGCCTCCGGCGGGAAGTAGCCGAAACTGCCATACACCGCCCAGAAGTCCGCATAGCGCTCTCCTTTCGTCGCCTCCATGAACCCCCGCAGGTTCATCCAGCAGGGACTGATCACCCGCACGCGGTACGGAACGTTCGACTCACCATCGCTGATCAGCGTGAAAAGAGTCGTGCCCCTGCCCGCCTCGGTCAGGGTCGTCCATTCGCCCTTCGGTAGCACGAGATCGCCAAAGACACGGTAGAAGCTGCCGCGGATGTTCTGCGCAGCCTCCGGATACTCGTTGATGAGCGCCTCGCTCAGGATCGGGCCTTTGATCTCACGCACCGCGTCCACCGCCTGCTTCGTTATCTTGATGCTCTCCCTGATCTCCTCCAACCTGCCAAGGAACCGCCCAAGACAGTCACCGTCATCTCCGGTCGTAACTTCAAAGTCGACCTTATCATAAGCATCGTACGGCGCGACCTTACGGATATCGTAGTTGATGCCCGAGGCGCGAGCAAACGGCCCAACCATGCCGCAGCGAATCGCATCCTCCTTCGTAAGCACTCCCACGCCTTTCGCACGGGCCACCGTTACCGGATTGTAAACGAAGATCTTCTCAAACTTCTTCATCCGCTTGTTCAGCGCGAAGGTCATGTTATCGATCAGATCAAGTACCGGCTCGGAGATATCGCGCCGCAAGCCGCCGGGCATGATGAACGAAGGTCCACTCCGGGACCCTGAGACCTGCACCATGGCCTCGATGATCATCTCCCTGATCGCCATGCAGTACATGAAGCCCGTGGTGTGCCCGAAGAAGAGCGAGAAGATGCCTGAATCGTAATAGAACGCCTCGATCCGCGAGAGCTCACACAGGATCGTGCGCAGATACTTCGCACGTTCCGGCACCTCGAGCTTCAGAGCGTTTTCGATCGCGCGAACATACGCGAGGTTCATATTCACCGGGTCGTTGATCGCGAGCCGCTCGAATAGCGGGATGTTCTGGATGTACAGCTTGGTCTCCGCGAGCTTCTCCATCGACCGATGCACGAAGCCCGGCTCCGGGATCGCGTCCACGATCCGGTCACCCTTCACCCTGAAGGTCACCCGGAGATGGCCGCTTCCCGCGTGATGCGGACCAATAGGCACGACGATCTCATCGCTCGCGTGCGCAATGTCCATAAATTCCTGCCAGATGGGCGTGTAAAGATCCTTCGGCGGCTCGATCGGGACCATGAACTCCGGCTCGACACCCTTCTCAAAGGCGTACCGCTCCTCTGGGAGCTTGAACTCCTTCCGTAGCGGAAGATCCGGCGTGTCGGGCGCGAGCAGGAACTTCTTACCCATCCAATCGTTACCCTCGAACCAGACACCAAAGAACTCGTGCAGCTCGCGTTCACAGTAATTCACGCTCTCCCAGATCGATTTCAGGCTCGTGATCTTCGGATCCTTTGCCTCGATCTCGGTGAAGATCGTGACGAGCACCGGCATTAGTTCCTCGCGCGTGTAACTCGAGGCCACGTACTCGATGATGAACTTCCGCTCGTGTGGCACCTGAATCGCATTCACGCTCTTCACATGGTCGAACTTCAGCTCCTCTTTCAGCTTCCGCGCAACCTTCATCAGGTTTTCCGGTGTCGTTCGCACCGCTATTCGGTTCATATCAGTGATCGTTACTGCCTCGATCAAGCCCTTCAGCTCTTTCTCCAGCTCGCGCACGAACTCCTTGCCGGTGGCCCACTCGACTCTGCTCGCAAGGTCCACCCTGATCTCCGGCGTCTGCGTGAACCGCTTCGGCGAGGTGGGCACCATCCGCTCCTCCAGCTGCTCCACGAGCGGGAGCTCCACTTTCTTATACTGGATCGTGGTCTTGTCCAAACCGATGATCTTGTCCTGGAGCGCTCGTACGCCCCGGAGCAGACCTTCTGGCGTTATTGGACAGCCCGGGACGAAGAAATCCACCGGCACGATGTCCGACGGATGCGTAATGTTGTAACTGTTCCAGAATATGCCGCCTCGCTCGCCGCACGCGCCAATAACATTCACGAACTTCGGGTCGGGCATCTGCCCGTAGACGAACTGTAGCGCGCGTGCCATCTTACGGGAGATCGTGCCTTCAATGATGATGAAGTTCGATTGCCGTGCAATGCCCAGGTTCAAGGTCCCCAGGCGCTCACCGTCATAGCCGCACGCAAAGGCATGGGCAAGCTCAACACCACAGCACGAGGTGATGAAATGGCAAGGCCACAGACTCCACTTCGCCGACCACTTCTTGAAGGGCGCCAGCGGCCCCGACTCAAGGAAATCTATATGCGCATTTGGGTTTTCCATTTTTCTCTCACGTCACCTCTCTTCCATTAGCTCCTAGTAACTTCACGCCGCCTCCATTTCCCGCGTTAGTCCATAGCCCACGTACACCGCAGGCAGCAGGAGCACGAGCGAGAGCAGTAAGAGCAGCGTAAAGCTGAGACTCGGATGCGCCGAGAAGAGCAGGAGTAGTACCACGATCGGCTCAGCCGCCATGAACAGGAACATATACCCGAAATACTGCATGGGGAGCGTGTACTTCGGGAACTCCAGAGGTGGATTGCCTGCCTCCCACCGCATCGTCTTGATCTCCGTGAGGTTATATCTCGGTAACACCTTCACCAGTAAGAGCAGCACAGCGTCGATGAACACCGCCACCACGATCAAAACCACGATTATCAGTACGTTCTCTATCATCTCTCTTTACTCCTCCTAAATTGCTATGCTTACCGTCTGGGCAATTACCTCCATTCCTTTGTAGAACCAGTCGGGTAAGAACGTCACCACGATGAGAATCACCGTCGCGATGCAGATGAAATCGGTGAGACTGGCTTTCCAGCCCACACCGAGTTCACGCGCTAGCCGCAGGTAATAAGGAACTGAGATCGCGGAATTGATCACCATGAGCGCGACCAACCAGACGTACTCGGCCTTGATCAAGCTGAAAAGGATGAACAGCTTTCCCCAGAAGCCCATCAGCGGCGGGAGCCCGATGAACGAGAAGGCGAGCAGATACAGCAGTGGTGAGAACGCGCCCCTGTTTTTGATCGCATTGAAGAACCCGATCTTGCCGGCGGCATTGGCGAAAAGCATGAGCAGCGCGCCGGTCAGTGCGAAATAGAAGAACTCCGGCTTCGCGATCACCACCAAACAGGCCAGCACGTACCCCATGTTCGCCACGGTCGAGTAAGCGAGCACACGTGCCGGCTCCTTCGAGGTCAACGCGCCGATGTTACCCGTGAACATCGAGATCGCCGCCAGTACAGCCGTGAAGAGACTCAGCGTAACGGTCAGCGGACCCACGGTGGACAGCAGTATCTTTAACGCAATCACGAACGGCACGATCTTTGCAAGCGATGCGATAATCGAGAGCGGAATCGGATCCGCGCTCGAGAAGACGTCCGGCACCCACTCGTGGAGCGGTGCCACACCCACCTCGATGCTCAGACCCAGCACGAGCATCACGTATCCCAGTATATACAGCAGATCATTGTACGCGTTCTTCGTGTACACCAGGAGAATCGCACCGATCAAGAAGAGGATCGTCGCCAGCACCATGAAGGTGATGTACTTGATACCCACTTCGACGTTCGCGCCCCGCTCACGTGCCATCACGAGGATGTAGGTGGGCACGGAAACGAGCACGAACGCGGCCAGGATCAGCGCGAGATCCTGGGTGGAGAAGATATACAGGGTAACGAGTGCCATTAGCCCCACCAGGCAGAAATCCACGCCCTGGATCACGCTCTTGATCGTCTTGAGCGAGGCAAGGTTGATGAGACTGATGGCGAGCACGAACGCGCTGTAATAGATCAGCTCGGGATTCGCACTCGTCACGGCAACGAATCCAAGCAGAATCGCCACGATCGCTCCAATAAGTCCCACATCACGGTACTTTACGGAGAGTGCCGCGCACAACGTTAAGATCACGATCGCCCCCAGGATCATCGCTATCGGCATTGTCAACGTTAATCCATTCATAGCCACACCCCTCCTACGGAGAATAAGATAAGCAGCACCAGCACGAGCCCGAGCACGATATTCACGTATCTACTCAGTAACCCGGTCTGAATGCCACGGATGCCACGAGAGATACCCTTGAAGAGGCCCGGTATCACCCTCGTATTGAAGAACCCGTCAATTGCCCTGTTCCCGTAGTTCTGCACGAAGGCTGCGATCGCGAAGCCGATCTTCGGCACGATGTAGTCGTTGAGGAATGGTAGATACATCCGGTCGCTGAAGAAGGTGCCAAGCTTCGAGAGCACAGCGATCTGCGGCTTCGCCAACCCCACAATGTACGCGAGAAATATGAGCAGGCCGACGATGATCGAGGTCTCCACGAATCCTGCGTGCACAAAGCCTGCCGCCTCCTCACGGATAAAGATCAGGGCGATCAAGACGAAGAGCACGGAGACCATCAGGATATAGCCCACCTTCATCAGCGTGCCGCCCTCGGTATGCTCGTGATGCGGCTTCTCGCCCTTGAGGAAGTTCAAGCTGAGAAACTTCGCGAGCACGCCCGCATAGACCAGCGAGGTGAGCACGAGCAAGACGATCGGGATGAGCCCGAAGTGATGATGCAGCAGCTCCATCACCTCGTCCATGCCTGACTTTACCCAGTACGCGGTCAGCGGCGGCATGCCCACAAGGAACGTGGTCGCAATGATGGTCACGATAAATGCCGGTGTCATCTTCCTGGCGAACTCGCGACCGCCGTTCAGGAACCTGCTGTGTGTCGCGTGGATCAAATGCCCGGCCACGAGGAACAGGCTCGCCTTTGCGAACGCATGCACCGCCATGTACCAGAACGCCACGAGCAGTGCGAGATTCATATGCGCTACCTCCTCGTGGATCCAGAATGATGCGGCGGCTGCGGCGAACATCAGGCCAATACTGGACATCGTCGACGCGGCCAGCAACACCTTCCGTTCATGCATGCCTGAGCCTGCAAGCGCGCCGTACAAGCCTGAGAGCAGCCCGATGAAGAGGACAAACGTGTACACGAACTCCAGTCCCGGCACGCCATGCAGGTGCCACGGCTGGATGTACCACGTTAACTTGATGAAGACAAACGCACCGGCTGCCACCATCGTCGCACTGTGGAGGAGCGCGCTCACCGTTGTGGGACCGGTCATCGCGGTCATCAGCCATTCACAGAACGGGACCTGCGCCGATTTCGTGAACAGGCCCATAAGCAGCGCAACGAAGAGAATAATGGTCCCCGCTGCACCGATCGTGGTGAACAAGCTGCCCCAGGCGATCTCTGATATATTCAGCGTGGGCTCGCCGAGCTCATTGACCGCCAGTGCCCAGATCGCGCCGAGCGCGAAGAACATCGGAACGTCTCCGAACCGGATCGTTGAGATCGCGCGCCACCCACCGAAGCTCGGTGGCCAGTGCAGCAACAGTGGTCCTACTTTCCGCCCCTCGCGACCCACGTAGGCGATGTCATCGTCATCGCGGAACCAGTGCCCGATCAGTCCCCACGAGGCCGCGCCCAGACCTTCCCAGCCCACGAAGAGCAGGAACAGGTTGTCACTATAGACCACAAGCAGCATCGATGCCGTGAACAGGTTGAAGAAGAACCAGTACCAGCTCGGTCGGTAATCCCCCTTCATATAATCCAGACCGTAGATACCGATGAAGAACGCGATCAGAGCCGTGACCACGCCCATGAACATGCTCAGGTAATCAACCATGAAGACAAAGTTGATCCCGAGTTCGGGTATCCAGGGATAGCTGTACTGCGTGTTCTCCGGAAAGGTCAGGAGGATGTACAGGCTCATGATGACCGAGACGAAGATCCCGAGGACCGAGAGAACCGGTAGCTTCTCAGTCAGCGCCTTGCTCTTGTAGGCCAGCGCAATGGGCACGCTCGCGATCACGGGCGCAAGGAAAAGCAGCAGAAAAACGATCCACTCGTTCATGGTAGCAGCCCTCCTAAAATGACCGATTTACTGATCACCTCCAGAATCCCTGGTATCAGTTCTGTTGACCAGGGCGGGAAGACCAGCATTATCGAAACGATTCCGATGACATAGAGCGGGAGATAGAGGTAACTGCTGATCTCCAGCCGTACTCTGCTCTTGGGCTTCCCGTAGAAGACTTTGCGGATCGTGTAGAACCCGTACCAGACCGAGAGGATGAACATCAGGATCATGGCGAGATAGATGGCCAGACCGCCAGTCCAGCCAAGGTATGCCGCAGATTCGGGCTTCAGGAACGTTTCCGCAACACCCCGTAAAATGAAGAATTCACCGATCATGCCGATTGTCAGGATGCCGCCAAGGTTCAGGAACCCCATGACGGCCGCATTGGAGATCGTCGGAATTGAGTCGTGCAGGCCACCCATCTTCGTCAGGTCACGGAGACCGTGATGCACGGCGATTACTCCGCCCGCGCTACTGAAGAGGATTGACTTGCCGAACGCATGGGACATGTACTGGATAACCACGCCCACGAGCCCGAACGGCCCGAGGCACAGCGCAGCGAGTATATAACCCATCTGCGAGACCGTGGAATACGCCAGGAGCCGCTTGAAGTCCGTCTGCTTGAAGACCGAGAAGCCCGCGTAGATACTGGAGATGATCGCGTAAACGAGTATGACCATGCGGTAATCTTCGAAGAACGAGTAATCGATCAGGGCTATTCTGAGCAGGACGTACCCGGCCAGCCCCACGGTTAGGGGGCTTAAGAGCGCACTCAACGGCGTCGGCGCCTCTGCGTGCGCCCACGGCAGCCAGACGTGCGGGCCCAAAACGGGCAGCTCGATCACCATCCCGAAGAAGATGAAGAGCCACGCAGCCATGCTCACCGTCACCCCGGGCGCCATAAGCGCTTTGAGCGCGAGCGTATCATTGGTGATCCCGATGATCAAAAGTCCGGCCAGGGTCAGCACACCGGCGACTAAGCTCCAGATCAGGTATAACTGGCCCACCCACTGCTTGTTGCCATAGCCATAGAAGTAAATGAGGAGGAACGCAGTGATCAGCGCAATCTCGAGGAAGATGTAGAGCAGGATGAGATTGCCACTGTACACGAGCCAGAGCATCGAGGCCGCATAAAGATCATAGAGGAAGATATATTTCCTGAATTCGCTCTCCACGCCCAGCTTCATCTCCTCGAACCGGTGCTTCATATACGGTAACGCAAACAGAGCAATCATAGCGGAAACAATACAGATCGTGAGCCCGAACGCATGAGAAATGAAGTCAAAACCGAGATACATTTCACCAATAGGGGCAGAGAATGAAGCCAGATATTGCTCGCCTTGATACCCGATGAGCACGCAGTAAAGGATCATGAAGAAGGGGAGAAGGAAGAACACGGCGGTGAGGTACGTGGCGGCCTTAGGCTTCAGGAAGGGCGCGATAATCGCTGCCAGGAGCGGCAGGAGCAGGAGAATCAGTAAATACGTGCCGATCATAGCTTATCCCCTCCTATGGTCACCGCGCTTGTCCGTATGCTCTTCTTCTGCCGATCCATGATAGCAATGGCCGCGATGAGGATCAGCAGTTCACCGCTGCTCGCAAAGATCGTAACGAGCGCAACAGCAAATGCCTCATCGACCAGATGAGCCACGGAAAAGAGCGGCAGCAATGCCAAGAACACCGCACCGAACATCATCTCCAGCGATATCAGCAGTCTGACCACATCCTTGCTCGAGAGCGCGGTAAGATAGCCCACGAACAAGATCGCAAACGACGCCGCATAGAGTATCGATATACTCATCACATCCATGGTTGGCATTCAACTTCTCCTCCCTACACCTATTTCCAATATCGAGAGCAGGAGCAGGACCACGAGCGAGACCAGCAATACCACAATGAGGAGGTATTCGGTCTGGGGTATGAACTGCGCCAGATCAAACTCAATCGCGCCTGGCACTGCTGGCTGCGGACGGGCCATAAAGATCGAACCGGCGATGATGACCGTCGCGATCGCGACCGGCACGGCCCACAGGCCGGAGAACTGCCGTTCAGGCGCCGATCTATAGGTCGCAGCGAGTGCTACGGTTACAATGCCAATCGCGCCGACGAAGATGAACACGATCAGCACGAATACCGGCTGGAGATCAAAGAACGCGTAGACTGTAGCCACCAGAACCAGTGTTACGGACATGAACAGCGCGGAATAGAAGTTGTCCTTACTCACCAATACCCCTAAAGCGAAGATCACAGCGACACCTGCAAGAGCTGATAGCAATAACATTTCTCCACTCATGGAATCAACGTTTTAGCTAACTGTTTAAAAAGCTTTCGGTTTTTTCACCCCAGCACACAATACACACGCATGCCACCCACGAAAAGAACCCGTACCGGTGCCGCGTGCAGGAACGGCTAAACGGTGTTCAGGACGTACTGGGTGATCCGCTTTTGCGAGAAGTCTGCAATGAACTGGAGTTTCTGCTTCGCCTCAGACTCTTTGAGTCCCTCAATGCAGTCGCGGGCACGGTTGACGAGCACCGCAGAGCGCTGTAGCGCGTACTCGATCGAACCGGACTCGATCAGGATATCGCGCACCCGTTCAATAGCAATGGTCTCGGGATCACGCTTGTGGAAGAGGATCGATCTGATGTACTCCTGATCCTGCTGGGTTGTGTGATGCAACGCGTGAATAACGAGGAGCGTTCGCTCGCCATTTTTGATATCCAGGCCCACCGGCTTTCCGGTCTTCTCGGGCTCCCCGCAGATATCAAGGATGTCGTCCTGAATCTGGAACGCGATTCCCAGATTGTGGCCATACTCGCGGAGGCGCTCGATCTCGACTGCGGTCCCCCCACCGAGCACCGCGCCAGCCTCGGCACTCGCGCGGAACGTTGCCGCGGTCTTTAAGGTAGCAACCTCAAGGTATGAGTGCTCCGAGGCCTCCTGTAAGTTCCGCAACATGAACTCCAGGTACTGGCCCATCGCGATATCGGCCACGGCACTCGAGACCAGCCCGACGACCTTGGGCACACCGCACCGCGAGAGCATCTCACAGGAGAGGCCGAACAGGAGATCACCGATGACGATCGCTTTCTTCTCACCGTACCGTGCGGGATTGGACGGGTTCTTACGCCTGATGACATTCTCATCGATGATATCATCGTGGACGAGCGAAGCATTATGGAGCAGCTCGATGGCGATCGCCGTTGAGAGCGCCTTTTCACGTGAGTCGCTCACTGCCTCTGCTGCAAGGAGGCAGATTATCGGTCGCAGCCGTTTCCCGCCCGTATCCTTGATGTAAGTGAGCGCATCGTACATGATCTCGTTGTGGCAGGCCCGTAACTTCTCCTCGACCGCCTCGGCGAACTTTTGATTGAAATATGCCACCTCCTCGTGAAACAGTCGCTCGCGCATGTAGGTATCTACCCTTATTAGAGATCAATCGTATAAAAACTACCCCAGCTCCTGAACAGGTCTGCCTCATTTGCGATTCAGAGCACATCCGAGCAGCGGGTAGCATGAGAACGCCCTTGAATCGTAGAGAAAGAACACGCACAAATCACGATCCCTCGGCGCTCTCCTGGGTACTCTTCGCCCAGACAAGGTAATTGCAATAAGGGCAGCCGAAATCCCACGGCCGTTTCATCCCGCGCTTCATGATCTTCAGCTTGTGCAGAAACGGATGGTGCTCACAGGTCTCCTTCTTCACCGTCACCCGTCCACTCCGGGGAAGTGGTAACGAGAAGGTGCAGTTCGGATAATTCTTGCAGCCTACGAACCGCTTACCGCGCGGTGAAGTCGCGATGAAGAGTTCGGCGCCGCAGTCCGGGCACGTGCCCAGTACCGTACCACCTTTCGACGCGGCCTTGAGCGAGTGCGCGATTTCAGCCTTATTCGTCGTCAGCTCCTGGAAGACCGCTCGTAACATATCCCGGGAATCATTTACCACCGCTTGCTTTGTTCGCTTGCCACACTTTATCTCCTCCATCTCCTGCTCGAGCGTCTTGGTCATCTCTGGCTTTGCGATCAGCTCTGCGAACTTCTCCAATGCGTCTACCAGCGCCATAGCCTTCTCCGTCGGTTTCGCGGGATTCTCTTCCAGATAGCCGCGCTCATACAGTTTGCCGACAATCTCGTGGCGTGTGCTCTTCGTGCCGAGTCCGAGCTCCTCCATCTGCTTTATCAGGCCCGCTTGCGAGATCCGTTTCGGCGGCTTCGTCTCCTTCTCTAAGAGCGAGATCTCCTCGAGATATACCGATTCCCCCTCCATGACCTGAGGAATGAGCACTACCTCTTTGCGCTGATAGGGATAAATGGCGAGGAAGCCTTCGTGCGTCAATTCTCTGCCCTTGGCGCACAGCGGCTCACCGGCGAACTCGAGCTTCACCTCGGTATCCCGCCATGAGGCGGCATCGGAAAGTGTAGCGAGGAACCTTCGGACGACGAGTTCGTAGACCTTCCATTCCGGTTTCTTGAGCTGCTCCCGGCTCGTCATCGAGGTCGGGTGAATGGGGGGATGATCAGTGGTTCGCTTTTTACCAGCCGTCGGCTTCAGTCGCGTCTGCTGCAGGAGCTGACGCGCGTAGTCGCCGAACTCGGCGTGATCGCGGAACAGCTGCACCAGCGCCTTGAGGTCGAGCGTTTCGGGATAGGTCGTGTTGTCAGTACGATGATAGGAGATGAGGCCCTGAAGGTACAGACTCTCGGCGATATGCATCGTGCGCCCCGGCGTGATGCCCAGCGCGGATGCGGCGCGAATGAAGCTCGTGGTATCGAACGGCGTCGGCGGTCGCTCGGTACGCGTGCGCGTCGTAACCGAGGAGACGAGCCCTTGCGTGGTGGCCTCAATACGCGCTAGTATCGCGTCCGCCTCATCTTTGTCCCAGAATTTCGCGGTCGCGTGCGTTACTTCAAACACCTCACCAGCCTCGGTCTTCACCCGCGCATGCACTTCCCAATAGGTACGCGGCACAAAGCTCTTGATCTCGCGCTCCTTATCCACGACCAGGGCAAGGGTGGGTGACTGCACGCGGCCGACCGATAAGAACTCCTCACCCAACCGATTTGCCGCGAGCGAGATGAATCGAGTCAATGCCGCGCCCCAGATCAGATCAATGATCCCACGCGCTTCGGCAGAAGCTGCAAGATCGAAGTCAACTTCGCTCCGTGCGGCGAAGCTCTCCTTTATCACCGGTTCCGTGAGCGCGCTATACCGCATTCGGTCAACCTGCACGTGCGGATTGCGCTCTTTTATGGCGCGCAGCGCTTCCACACCGATCAACTCACCTTCTCGGTCGTAATCGGTGGCGATGGTAACGTGGTCAGCGTCTTTTGCGGTCCGCTCCAGTGCCTGGATAATCGAATTTTTGATCGCGATCGCAACGATCTCGGCATCGATCAGCCGGTAGGGGTTCACCTTACGCCAGTTGTTATACGTATTGGGGAAGTCGAGCTGGAAGACATGCCCGCTGAGTCCCATAACGACGGTGCCATCGAACTCGTAGGCATCGAGGTGTCCAAGCTTGCGCTTCGCTGCCGTTCCCTCGGAGAGGATCATGGCAATTCGTTTTGCGGTGGTTCCCTTCTCTGCGATGATGTAGTGCATGCGCTTTCGTGTTTTTTTCGCCCTGCTCTTTATTGGTCGGGTGTATAGCTTTGATAGACTGATCCTATTTATAGCGATAACAGCCCCGTGGCGAGCGTGAGGATGGTTCCCACCACGAGCGTAACGTGTTCCCGCGGGCTTATCGCCCGTAAGGGGGGATTGCACGGCTGCTCACCGTGTAAAAACGGCTCGAAGAGCAACGATCATACGGACGCGTAACCCGCGTTACACGTCAATACCCCGTCCGCGCAGATACGCCTTCACGGCGCCGATCGTGTGCCGCTCATAATGGAAGATACTCGCGGCCAGGCATGCGTCCGCGCCGTTCACAAACGCCTCGTACAGGTGCTCGAGACTGCCCGCACCACCGGACGCGATGACCGGAATGTCTACGAGCTCGGCAATCGCCCGCGTGATCGGGATATCGTACCCGTCGGTCGTACCGTCTCGATCTTTGGACGTCAGCAGTATCTCCGCAGCACCGAGCGCTTCCACCTGCTTCGCCCATGTAATCGCATCGAGGCCAACGTATTCGCGACCACCGTAGATGACCACGTCGTACCACGATTCCGTGCCGTCTTCCAACTCCACTGCTGTTTTCCCTGCTGAAGCCTCAAACCGCCGCTTAACGTCGAGGGCGACCACCACACACTTCCCAAACTGCTCAGTCGCGCTCTTAACGAGGTCTGGATTCTTCACGGCGGCGGTGTTTATGCCGACCTTATCAGCGCCGGCATGCATGACCTTCGCAACGTCCTCGAGGCTCTTGATCCCGCCGCCTACCGTCAAGGGAATGGTGACACGCTGCGCGATTTGCTCGACCATGGCAATCATCGTCTCCCGCCCTTCGTAAGAAGCGGAGATATCAAGAAAGACGAGCTCATCGGCTCCCTGAGCATCGTAGCGCTGCGCGAGCGTAACGGGATCACCGGCGTACGTGAGGTTCTCAAATTCGATTCCCTTCACCACAACAGCATTACCATGCTCGTCCAGCGTGGTATCCAGGCACGGAATTATGCGTTTCGTCATTTTTACGGCATCTTCCTTTACTTCTATCTATAATACACCATGAATACTGAGCCGGGGTTAATATAAGGTAATCTCACGCAGAGTACCTCGACTCGACCGAAGAGATGGGCGTCCAGGACTGTCTCAGAGAAGCACTGCTCTATGAACGCGAGGACGACCAGGTGCGCTGCACGACTTGCGAACGCTCCTGTAAGATCGCGGTCGGTAAGCTCGGATTCTGCAAGACGCGAAAGAACATTGACGGGAAACTGTACACACTGGAATACGGCGATATCGCCTCGATGAGTGCGAATCCGATAGAGAAGAAGCCGTTCTTCCATTTCTTCCCCGGGAGCAGAGCATTAACAGTGGGTAGCTATGGCTGTAATTTCACCTGCCCCTGGTGCCAGAACTGGGAGATCAGCAACGCCGCGCCCAGCCCGGCGCGCTGCAATTACGTCTCGCCCGAGCGATTCGTGCGATTGATAACGGAGCTGCGCTGTCAGGGAACCTCGATCTCGTTCAATGAGCCCACGCTCTTGCTCGAGTACGCGCTGGAGATCTTTCCGCGTGCGCGCGCTGCGGGTTATTACAATACCTTTGTCACGAACGGCTACATGAGCGCCCACGCGCTCCGGTTGCTCGTCGAGCACGGCCTGGACGCGATGAACGTGGATATAAAGGGCGGTGAGGACGCGGTGAAGCGCTATTGTGGTGCTGATGTAGAGCAGGTATGGCGGAATATACGTTCCGCGAAGCGCATGGGTGTGCACGTTGAGCTGACTACACTTATCATACCGGGGGTCAATGACGACGAGGACGGTCTGCGGAGCATCGCCAATCGTATCAGTGAGGAGGTGGGGATAGACACGCCGTGGCACGTCACGCAATACTATCCCGTGTACCAATCACGGAGCACCGGTCTCTTCGATGGCCGGACACCGATCGCGCTCCTGGAGCGCGCATGGATGGTCGGAAAGACGGAAGGGCTGGAGTATGTGTATCTCGGCAACGTTCCCGGCCACCCGTTTGAGCATACCTACTGCCCGCGCTGTGGCAAGCTGCTTATCGAGCGCTACGGTTTTGATGTGATGAGGTATCAGGTGACGGGTGAGCAGCGCTGCCCGATCTGTGGCGCGAGGATTGCGATTACGGGCACTGCGCGGCTCGCGCCTTCAGAAGATCGGTAGGAACCGTTCCTATTTATATTCCGTACCCGAGATAATACCATCATGGCGTATTCGTTCAACTACGATCTCACGAAACTCCCCCGGGGCTTCTTCAAGGATATCGCACTGCTCGTGGAGAAACGGCAGTTGCACAAGAAGCTCGGCGCGTTCTCAAAGCAGAGCGTGCGGAAATTCCGGGTGGACCAGCTCCTGGGCATCCAGCTCGAGGATGCTATCTCTATCGTCGAGGATCTGGTTGATCTTCAGATCAAGAATCTGGTGCACGAAGAGCGGTTCAGGAATGCGCAGGAGAAGATATTGCTCGTGCCGCACTGCTGCAGGAAGTACATGGATTGGCGGTGCAAAGCGGACTTTGATACTAAATTCGCGTCCTATTTCTGCAATCACTGCTCCGAGGACTGTATGGCACATCACGCGACCATGCTTGCGGAGGCGCGCGACTACAAGGTCTTCATTCTGCCCGGGGGCTCGTGTCTCAAGAAGATCTGTGAGCAACTGCACTGTGATGCTGTCTCTGGCATTGCCTGTCCCGAGGAGATTAAACTGGGGATCGGCGTTGCGGAATCGAGCGGCATGGCCGTGCGGGGGATACCGTTAACGAAGAACGGCTGCGCAAACACACAGTTCAATATCGATACGCTCAGAGAGGCGCTCATTTAATTTAACCTGCATTCGCCCGTCTGCACTCGTCGTATCCCGCATCGGGTAATTCGCTCCTTCGCTTCGAGCGTACGGCGTTTTACGCCTCCCTTGCCCAGGATACCTTCAGATCAACTCCAGCTCGGTCAATTTATCGAGCAAGACCTGCACGGACCGCTCACAGTCCCCCATCGTCTTCCCGCCGGTGATCACCAGCCGGCCGGAGCTGAAGATAAGGATCGCGCTCTTCGGGTCTTCTATTCGATAGACCAGACCAGGGAACACCTCGGGCTCATATTCCATGCCCTCTAGCTCAAGACCGATAACAATGGCACCGAGATTGAGCTCCTTACCAAGGTTAGCAGAGGCGACGATATTCTGCACCTTGAACTCAGGATGCTCTTCCACCTCAATACCGATCCCGCGGAGCGCGGCAGCAAGCATGTCGATCACCTTGCGAACGCCCTCTTCGGTCTTCGATCCCGTGCAGACCACTTTCCCGGATCGGAAGATGAGGAATGCGGATTTAGGTTCCTTTGTCCGGTAGACGAGACCCGGGAATTTCTTCTTCGTAAACATAGCATCTGCGAGCTTCGATTCGATATATTCCAGATCAAGACTATCGGCGATCCGCGCGTTCGCCACGACATTCTCTATCTTTATTTCTACTTTTTTTACCATACACCAATTACCCCCTTTATAAAACGCGACTCGGCACTACTCGTGTCCGGGTATAGGTATAGAGTGTAAAACTATATAAAAGATGCTTTTAATCTGCTGGTAGAGAGAATAGGTGAGAGCGCGCAGACATGAAGAAACGAATAAAGCGGATAAGAGGGACACGAACCTGCGGCGGTGGCTCGCACAAGAAACGACGCGGCAAGGGCAGTAAAGGCGGGTCCGGCCACGCCGGCGCGTTTGGGCATCACGTGGTCTGGTCGCTCAAGCACGGCATCATCAAAGGCCATAACGCCTCGATACCCTTTCGTTACGATCGCCGCGAGGTAACGACGGTGAATGTCGGGGAACTGGACGAGCTGCTCGAGGGACTGGTGAAGGACGGGAAAGCAGAAGCGATGGCCGAGGGGTTCTATCTCGACGCCGGGGCTCTCGGAATCGAGAAGATCCTCGGCGCAGGCCAGGTAACGAAGAAGCTGCAACTTAAAGCGAACGGTATCTCAAAGACCGCGCGCGAGAAGATCGAACAGGCCGGCGGCAGTGTAGAGCTTGCGGGTGAAGCCGCACGGGTGGACGCTCGGGGTGAGTCAGAGAGCGGAGCATAACTAAGTGAGTGGCGCGTAGATGACTGAGCTGAACGTTAAAGACGCATTAGCGGCGGTTTTGAGCAAGTTCCCGATGGTTGACCGTCCGGCTTACCATGTCCATTTCAAGTCCAAGCTGGGCTGGACCGTGGGGATACTCATCCTCTTCTTTGCACTAGGCAATGTCCCGCTCTTCGGGTTATCGCCGGAATCGCTTGACCTCTTCGGGCGGTGGCGTGCGATCTTCGCCGGCGAACGCTTCTCCTTGACCGCCCTGGGTATTATGCCCATCGTCGATGCGTCGATCGTTCTGCAACTGCTCGTTGGTGCGGGCATCATCAAACTGAACCTGAGTGATGCGCGTGATCAGGCGTTTTATCAGAACCTGCAGAAGCTGCTCGTGCTCGCGTTCTCCGCGCTCATCAGTCTGACCTATGTGGTCGGCTTTTACAAGCCGGACCCGGCAATTGCTGCACAGCTCGGGGTATCGTTACAGATCATCTCGCTCTTGCTCTTTATCCAGGTCTTCGCCGGCGGAATGCTCATTTACTTCATGGACGAAGTGGTCTCGAAATGGGGCATCGGCTCAGGCGTCTCGCTCTTCATCATCGCCGGCGTCTCCCAGGCGATCATTACGGGGCTCATCAACTGGGTACCGGACGAGACCGGCTGGGCGGTCGGTGTCATCCCGCGCTGGATCCAGATTGGGCAGCAGTTGTCGTTTTATGAGATCCTTGAAGGCGGCATCACCTTCCTCTTCCAGCATTACGTCATCGCGCTCATCGCCACGATCCTGATCTTCTTCCTCGTGGTGTACCTCGAGAGCACACGGTTGGAGATCCCGCTGGCGCACTCCATGGCACGCGGTGCGCGCGGCCGGTTCCCGATCAAGCTCCTGTACGCGAGCGTGCTGCCCATAATTCTGGTCCGCGCGTTGCAGGCGAGCATCCAGGGGTTTGGGCGGCTCTTATATTCTCGCGGCATCACCATCTTTGGCACGTACGAGGGCAACAACGCGGTCTCAGGCTTGATGTATTACCTGGATCCCATTTACAGCCCCTATGATTGGTTCCCGTCGCTCGTGCACATGGCGTATCCAAACATTGCCGGCTGGCAAATTGCGCTGCGCCTTTGTGCTGACTTATCGTTTATGATCGTGGGTGGCATGGTCTTCGCATTATTCTGGATAACGACGACGGGCATGGGCCCGAAAGATGTCGCAGGGCAGATCTACCGCTCGGGACTGCAGATCCCGGGGCATCGCCGGAATCCCGCCGCGATTGAGCGGCTGATGGAGGGCTACATCCCCAAGATCGCGCTCATGGGCGGTGCGTTGCTCGGCGTATTAGCGGTCATTGCGGAAATGTTCGGCACGCTCGGACAGGCGTCAGGCACCGGGCTGCTCCTGGCGGTGAGCATTGCTTACCGGCTCTATGAGGATATCGCCTCTGAGCAGATGATGGAGATGTATCCGATGATGCGACGCTTCTTCGGCAGTGAATAGGCAGATATAAGCATAAGCGTCGAGACGAAGCAAGGAGCGAGGCAGAAGAGCACTTTGGCGCCTGCTGCAGGTATCTACTGCGGATAAGCGCTTTTCACGCGGCTGCTACCATCCGCTCGTTCGCACAACACCAATCGACCAGACGAAATGAGGTTAGGTGCTCAACTCGTCGGCGATCATCTTCGCAACGCTGATCTCGCTGAAGATCGACTGTATGGTGTCGGTGGCGATGATCTCCTTGACACCCGCGTTGAGTATGCGGAGCGTTGCGTTCTGCGCGAAGAGGCCGTGGATGCAGGTGACGTAGATGTCATTGGCGTCTTGCGCCTTCAGGAGCGCGGCCGCCTCGGCGATCGTGCCGCCAGTTGAGATGATGTCGTCCACAATGACCACGTTCTTGCCCGCGACGCTCACCTCCTTCGGCTTGATCTGGACCTGATCGCCGCTGATCCGCTTCTTCTCCAGCACATCGAAATCGAAGCTGTGCTGTTCCGCCACCGCCTTCGCCAGCTCGCGTGCACCCTCGTCGGGTCCGATGATCACGGGATCCGGTATCGCCCGGTGCGCGATGTAATCGCCGATCAATGGTGCGGCATTCAGATCCTTCGCATCGACATCGAAGTAGCGCAAGACCGCGGGATTATGCACGTTCACCACGTAAATCCGGTCCACGATGCCCGCGAAGCTGATGCCGCGTGCGATTGCCCGGGAGCTGATCGCCTCACCGGGTTTGAACCGTTTATCCTGGCGTGCATAGCCCAGATATGGTATGACCACGGTCGTCGTGTGTGCCTCCTCGACCGCATCGATCAACTGCAGCAGCGAGATTAGGCCGGTATCAGCCATGAGGCTCTGCACGATAGTTACTTCCTCGCCCTTTATCTCATCCACCACACGGGTGTACAACTCACCATCAGGGAACCGCTTGAATTCACACAATGAGGCGCGAGTGCCCAGTTCACTGGCAATGCGTGCCGCCAGGACCTGGGTCGTTACTCCGGGTATGATCTTCATAGTTCTTATTGCCTCCGAACTCCACACTCTTATTTGTGTTTATTTGGCGCGGCTATTTATTTATACTTTAACCGGATGCGGACCGAGATGAGAAACAATTACGTCACCTTTTCCAGAAACATCTTCATACCCGTGACGAACATCTGCCGGAACGCATGCGGCTATTGCGTCTACCGCGCGTGCAGCCAGGAAGCGGCGTACGTCGTGGGCACTGAGGACGTTCTTGACCTGTTCCGGCAGCGAGGCGCGGCCACTGAAGCACTCTTTACGGCCGGCGAGCAGCCCGAACGCGCTGATGCGCTGGGCTCGCTCTTCACTGCCCGGGTGGCTGAAGAGGGATTCGACTCGCTCACAACGTATACAAAACAACTCTGCCAGCTCGCGATCCAGCACGGGCTCCTGCCGCACTGCAATCTGGGTGTGCTGACCCGCGAGGAACTCCAGGAATTAAAGGAGGTGAACGCGTCCATGGGCTTGATGCTCGAGTCCACTGTGGAGCTCGAGGCGCACGTAAAATCGCCCGGTAAAGAGCCCGCAGTGCGGTTGCAGATGCTCGAGGACGCGGGTAGGCTGGAGATCCCGTTCACCACCGGCATATTGATCGGTATCGGTGAGACGCAAGAAGACCGCATCCGGTCATTAGAAACACTTGCAGCGGTTCACGAGCGGTACGGGCACATACAGGAAGTGATCATTCAGCCGTTCTTACCGAAACCCGCCACCGTAATGGCGAACGCAAGCTCACCGCCGTTCGTGGCGATGAAGGAGACGGTTCGTGCGGCACGGAGGATCTTACCGGCTGAGGTTGCGATCCAGGTGCCGCCGAATTTAACCTCGCCGAAGGCGCTTATCGAGCTCGGCGCCTCGGACCTCGGCGGGATCTCGGAGCGGACGATCGACTATATCAATCCGGAAGCGCCATGGCCGACCGAAGAGGAACTCAGCCGAAAGATAGCGCCCTACGAACTCCGCGAGCGGCTGCCGATCTATCCGCGATACATCAAGAAGGGATGGTACAGCGACCGAATAAAACCGCTCATAGCGCGGTATGCAGAGGGAACGGGGTTGAGACGCAAGAGTCACTAAAACCCGCTTTATCGGACCACTAGCTAGCCGTTTTCCCGTTCGTTCGTCTCCATTGAGCCTCGCTCCTCCATCCCCGGAACCCGGCACCGGCAGCCTTAAATAGCGTGGAGACGAATAGACAACCGGGAGGTGATAGTAAATGACAAAGTACCATTTGTATTGGAAGTCGGATAGGGATAGAATGCCTGCAGATCCAAGCGAGCGTCTTGCTGGGTGGACTAAATTATTGAGTATGGTTAAAGACGACTTAGAAAGCGGCAGAATGAAAGACTGGGGAACGTTTCCTGGCGAGCACGCAGGCTATGCCGTCATGGAGGGAACTGACCAGGATCTCCTCGCAGGAACAGAAAAATATGTGCCGTACATCAGGTTCAAGACGCACACCGTTCTTTCCGTTGACCAGGCCCTGGCAACCATGAACGCGGCAAAAGCACAGGTTGCTGCAGCCAAAAAATAGGGAGTTGCGGGAAGCTATACGTTCTTCAGAAAGCGAACGCTGATGAAGTAAGAGCTGCTGCGACGGTCGCTTGCTTCGCCGTGGGTCGGCATCCTGAGGAAGGGATCGCGGTCGGAAGCGACGACGGGAGCAGTGCTACAAGCAGACGAGATACTTGTTTATTCACGCGAAATCGCGTCCTTTTTCTCGCTATGTTAGCGTTCTAGCAAGCAAGCTTCGAGCCGTGCACGCACTTCTTTCGGCTCTGACCGCCCACGGGTCTGCTTCATTACCTGCCCGACGAGGAAGTTCAAGGCCGCTTGCTTGCCCGCGCGGTAATCCTGCACGGCCGCTTCGTTCGCTTTGAGCACCGCTTCGATCGCGGTGTCAATCTCGTCGCCGCCGACGCTGCCCAGGCCTTTCTGCTCGATTATCTCGCCCGGTGAGCCACCGTGGTCGAGCATCTCACGGATGATCTCCGTCGTACCACGTTCGGTGATCACGCCCTTCTGCAACTCCTTCAGAATAACCACGAACTGCTCGGGTTTGATTCTAGTCACTGCCTCTCTCATGGCGAGGGACCGGTAATTCAACTCGCCCTTCAGGACGTCCGCGATCCAGGTCGCACTCAATCTTGGCTCGACCAGGGCGGCAACTGCTTCGAAGTAGTCCGCGATATGAAGGTCGTAGGTGAGCGCGTTCGCATGCTCACGCGTTAGCCCGTACTGCGCCATGAACCGCTGCTTCTTCTCGTCCGGTAATTCCGGGATCTCCGTTCGGACAGCATCGACGTAGGGCGCTATACTGATCGGGACGAGGTCGGGCTCGGGGAAATAGCGGTAATCATGCTCGAACTCCTTTGTCCGCATGGAGAGCGTGATGCCACGCACCTCGTCATAGTGCCGCGTCTCCTGCTGCACGGTGAGCCCGCGGCGTAGCTTGTTCTTCTGCCGCGTGATCTCAAAGAGCAGCGCGCGCTCCACGCCCTTAAACGAGGAGATATTTTTTACCTCCGCGCGTTCGCCGCCCTCGATCGAGATGTTCGCATCGACACGCATTGCGCCTTCCAGATCGCCGTCAAAGACATCCAGATACTCCAGAATGCTCCGAAGCTTGTTCAGATAAGCACGCGCCTCCTTCGGCGACTTCAGGTCAGGCTCCGTAACGATCTCGACGAGCGGTATGCCCGACCGGTTGTAATCGACCAGCGCGTAGGTGGCGGTATCAATCGTGCCCCGGTAGACCAGCCGCCCGGGATCCTCCTCCATGTGCACCCGCCTGATCCGAATCTCCCGCTCCTTGCCGCCGTCACCTTCATCGGCCGCTATTCGTACCAGGCCGTCAAAGGCGATGGGGAAGTCGTACTGCGTAATCTGGAACCCACGTGGGAGATCAGGGTAATAATAATTCTTGCGGTAGAAGATGATCTCCGGCTGCACACGGCAGCCCAGCGCGAGCGCAATTTTGATCCCGTAGCGTACCGCACGCCGATTCACCACGGGCAAGGCGCCCGGGAGGCCCAGACAGGTCGCACAGACGTGCGTATTCGGCTCGGCGCCCTGATAATCGGTGGAGCAGGAGCAGAATAATTTGGACTTCGTCAGCAGTTGCGCATGGCATTCCAGACCGATCTTGACCTCCATTTACCCGCTCTCCGTGCTCGAGCTCGCGAACCCTTATATTACAGAAACTTTTATGTGATGGTGGCTTATAAAGGGGTAGACGAAGATGACGACGGTATACGACGTGTCACCGGACAAGCTGGTGAAGCTGGTGGGCGAGAAGCTGAAAAAGAACAAGGCTATTACGCCCCCAAAATGGGGTGTGAATGTGAAACGGGGTGCGAACAAGGAGCTCCCACCCGATAATCCCGACTGGTGGTGGGTACGCTGTGCCTCAGTGCTCAGACAGATTTATCTCCATGGCCCGGTCGGCGTCGCACGACTTCGTACCTATTACGGTAGCAGAGTCAACCGGGGCACGAAGAAAGAGCGGTTCCGGGACGCTTCCGGGAAGATCATTCGCGAGGTGCTCATGCAGTTAGAACGTGCAGGGTACGTAACGAAGACCAAGCGCGGCCGGAAGATCTCGGCTGACGGTATGAGCTTTCTGGATAACACGGCACATGAGCTGAAGCTGCTGCAGACGGGGACCGAGACGCCTAAGAAGGAATAAGAAAGAGTAAAAGGAAGATGGCAGACGAGGAAGAGCTTGCTGCGATTCGAAGGCAGAAGATGGCGCAGATGCAGCAGCAACAGGAAGCAGCGGTCTCGGAGGAGCAGCGGCGGCAGGAGCTCGAGGAGCTCAAAAAGAATATCCTCCGGCAGATCCTCACGGCAGAAGCACGAGAGCGGCTGAACACCATCCGCATGGCCAAGCCGGAGATGGCCGAGCAGCTGGAGGCGCAGCTGATCGCACTCGCGCAGTCCGGTAGAATCAAGAGCAAGATCGACGACGCGCAATTCAAAGCGATTCTCCGCCAGATCATGCCGAAGAAGCGCGAGATTTCTATTCGCAGGATATAGAATAGAATATTATTAGCGAGCCTTATAGATCGCGAGCCTTGGCGCTCCACAAAAAGCATGTTCACGCAACGAACGTTCATCGTTCATGCTGTAGTTGAAAGCTTCCTGGCAGGCTGAGATTCATACCACGGTACTCTTGGGGACTCATTCCTCTCTCTGATCCCGCCTCTTTTTAACGAGCAAAGTGAAAAGGATAGTCCAATGGTGACCATTCCGGAATCGCACCCGCGATATAAATCGCTGCAAAAACGCGAGAAGATCGTTGCGGGCATCGAAGCGGGCATAACGAGCAAGCAGGGTCTGATTGCACACGGTCGCGGCGAAGCATTCGACTACCTGATCGGCGAGCGTACAGTACCGGCCGCGATGCGCGCGACCGAGGCGGCCGCGGCACTCCTGTTGACGGCGGAAAAGCCGGTGATCTCAGTAAATGGCAATGTTGCCGCGCTGGTGCCCGAGAAGCTCATCGCCCTGAGCGCGCTTATACCCGCACCACTGGAGGTCAATATCTTCTACTGGACTGAAGAGCGCGTGCGTCGGATAGCGGCGCATCTGGAGCGGCTGGGCGCAACGAACGTTCTGGGCCGCGATGCGGAGGCGCGCATTCCGGGTATCGCGCACGCGCGTGCACGTGCTGATACGGCAGGCATCTATGCCGCGGACGTCGTGTTCACCCCACTGGAAGACGGTGATCGCTGTGAAGCGCTCATTAAGATGGACAAGCGCGTGATATCCGTTGATCTGAACCCGTTCTCACGCACGTCCCGGTATGCGACCGTGAGCATCGTTGACGATGTGGAGCGCGCGCTTGACAACCTCATTGCGCTGATCCCTGCGGCGACGTTGAGCACGCAAACCGTGCTGGACTTTGATAATCAGCGGAATTTGAGCGCGGTTATCGATGAGATCATCGAGCGATTACGGGTCGAGAAAGCAGGATGCTGAGTGAGGCGCTGCTATCCGCGGGTGCCGTGCCGGTTCTCGCCCCCCCGCTGCATCAGCGCTTCCCACCGGTCTTCCTCCTGCACGCGCTCGTTAACCACAAAACCCTCGCTCGAGATCGCCTTGAGTTCCGTTTGTATACCAAGCACGCTCCTGTAAGAAGCTTTCATGCCAGCTCTGACGCACGCGCGGTGACGGACCGAGCACCTCCAGCACCTTTGCGAATATATATTCGAATAACGCCTAGTCGGTATTGTACCATACTATGCCAGGCCGAAGACGATGCCGATGCGTCGGCTTTCAACCGCAGTATCGCTACTTCGAACCACAGGTCGGACCGCGCGGCGGGAAGCTCCGCGCCCGGGACACGGTCACGGAGACCGTCCTGAAGCTCGATGAACTGGAGAGTATTCGCTTAAAAGACCAGCTCGGATTGAGTCAGGAGGAAGCAGCGAAGCAGATGGGCGTCTCACAGCCGACCTTCCATCGGATAGTGAGCGAAGCGCATCGGAAGATCGCGGATGCACTCGTTGAGGGAAAAGCTATTCGGATCGAGGGTGGCCATTACGTGCTCACGAAGGCCGAGGGTCACGTACCCGCTCCCGCGCTGCCTCCGGGCTGGCGTGCGGGTCGGCACGGGCAGAAAGGATTACGTTAAGGTATGGATAAGGTCTGGTTAGAGGTGATACCATACAGATGAGTGAAGAGAAAAAAGTGGAAAAGAAACAACAGCAAGAAGATGCCGTTGCCGCGAGCATGGCGAAGGTCAAGTACAAGATCATGGTGATGAGCGGCAAGGGCGGCGTGGGGAAAACCACCGTGGCGGCGAATCTCGCGTTCGCACTCGGTATGCAGGGCCTGGAAGTGGGGCTTATGGATGCGGACATCCACGGGCCGGACATTCCGAAGATCCTGGGGATCGAGGATAAAAGACCGGAGATCTCAGGGGATATGATCAAGCCGATCCCGGTGACACCGCGATTGCGAGCCATGTCGATTGGGTTTTTGTTACCCGATCGCGATTCACCGGTCATCTGGCGCGGGCCGATGAAGATGAATGCGATTCGTCAGTTCCTCTCGGAGGTCGATTGGGGGGATATGGATTACCTGATCATCGATCTCCCACCGGGCACCGGTGACGAGCCGCTCAGCGTCGCGCAGTTGCTCAAGAAGGTTGATGGGTCGATCATCGTGACCACACCGCAGGATCTCGCGCTTCTGGATTCACGCAAGGCCGTCAATTTCTCGGGCGTACTGAACGTGCCGGTCATCGGTATCGTAGAGAATATGAGCGGATTTGTGTGCCCGCACTGCGGCAAGGAGATTAATATCTTCAAGTACGGCGGCGGTGAGCGAGCGGCTCAGGAACTGGGCGTTCCGTTCCTCGGGCGAGTCCCGCTGGATCCGAACATGGTCGAGGCCGCTGACAGCGGCACACCGTTTGTCATGCACAAGGACTCGAAGGTGAGCGAAGCGTTTGCGCAGATCGTGGAGAACATCCGCACCTTCGTGGAAGGCGGAGCCGGCGTGGAGCAGGCGTAAGTTTATATGGTAATTGAATATATATTCATATGGAGCACGTGACCTGAAGAGATGAAAATCTGTGTAACCGCAGTCGCGGATCGATTGGACGCGCAGGTAGACCCGCGCTTTGGGCGCAGTCAGTATTTCGTGATCGTTGATCCCGCGACGATGGATTTTGAATCAAGACCTAATCCGGCTCTGAACGCACCGGGAGGTGCGGGCATCCAAGCGGCTCAAGCTATGGTGAATGAAGGCGTTGACGTGGTGATCTCCGGCAACATGGGCCCCAACGCGTTCCAGGTGCTCTCGGCGGCCGGCGTGAAGATCGCAACGGGCGCATACGGCACGGTGAAGGACGCGATTGAGCTGTACCAGGCGGGTAAGCTCGCCGAAGCGGGTACGGCAACCGTAGTTGCTCATGCTGGTATGGCCGCCGTTGGCGGCGCTGGTGTCGGCACTGGACTCGGTGGCGGACGAGGCGGTGGCGGCAGGGGCATGGGCCGCGGTATGGGGCTCGGCATGCAACAACCAGCGCCACAGCAGCCGCAGCAAACACCCGCCGTACCTACTAAAGCAAAAGACGAGGACATCGAGCAGCTCTCAACGATCGTGGAGTCGCTGGAGAAGAATCTGGAAGAGGTAAAGAAGCGGATAGCGGAATTAAAGAAGAAGTGATGAATATGCCGCGAGGAAGAGGAATGGGACGTGGAAGAGGTTTTTGGTCAGGGTTCGGACCCGGAAGGGGCATGGGCAATCCCTATCCATTCTGCCGGAACTTCCCCTGGCTTCCCGGGGGATGGTGGACCGGCATGTACGGACCAATAGCGCCTGCCGCATACCCCGCGCCATGTTACGGCGCGCCCTACGTACGGGAGGGGGTCTGGTAAGATGAGTGGCATGGGCCGTGGTGGCGGACGAGGCCAGGGAATAGGACGAGGTGGGCAGGTTCGAGGCCGCATGGGTGGCAGTGGTTTGGGCCCCGGCGGGGAATGCCGCTGCCCGCAGTGTGGCTATACCATGCCACATCAAGTTGGGGTACCTTGTAATGAGCAAACCTGCCCCAAATGCGGGTCTAAAATGGCGAGGCCCTGACTGACTGAGAGAGAGAGAGAGAGAGAGAGAGAGAGAGAGAGAGAGAGAGAGAGAGAGAGACCGTTTGCAATGGTTGTAAAAACAGTTTAGGAGGCAAATAAGAAATGGGTGGCTATAGAAGGAGAAATATGTATTACCTGACTGGCTTGCCAGGCTGGATGCGGTTTGGTTACTCGCCCGGCTGGGCTGATCGGAGTCCAACCGGAATGCCGCCTGGCGCACAGTATCTCACGCAGACCGGGCAGATGCCCCAGTTTGCGTCGTGGCTGCAACAGCAAGCGCCAGCAGCAGCTGCTCGGGTAGGCATGCCGTTTGGGCCGACACCGGCACCGGCAGGCATGCCCGCACTGTCGAAGGAGCAGGAGATCGAATTGCTTCAAGCGCAGGCACAGATGCTTGGCGACCAGTTAGCGCAGATAAAGAAGCGCCTGGAAGAGCTGAAGAAGTAACAGCTCTTCCTTATACTTTTTTTCTTTTTGTCTTCGAGCTATTGTTGTAGCAGGACAGCGTTACTTACGTGACGGATTGGTAGTGGCTAAATGACGAAAGAGCGCCAGAAAGAAGGAGTGGGCATCAGTAGGAAGGACGGTTCCGATTTCGACGCGTTTGTAGCGGGCATAGATGAGACAGTTCGGAAGGAAGAGCGCGCGATATACACAGAACGGACGCTTGCGGAAGCGTACAACCCGAAGAACGTCGGCGAGTTGCGAAATCCGGACGGTGCTGCCAGAATAACAGGCCCGTGTGGTGATACCGTGCAGATACACCTGAACGTAGCGGACGATAGGATCGTGGATTGTAAATTCATCACCGACGGCTGCGGCGCTTCCACAGCCTGTGGCAGCGTCATCACGGAACTGGTGAAAGGAAAGACCGTGGCCGCTGCCTCACGGATAACGGACAGTGACGTTTTGGCTGTTCTGGGCGGTTTGCCCGAGGAGAACGTCCATTGCGCTCTGCTTGCCGCGAACACGCTCCACGCGGCTCTTGACGATTACGGGAGCAAGAAGTGAAGTGAAGAGAAATGAAGAGAGTGGAGGAGATGAACGGGATGTGAAACTCTGTATTCCCTCGTTGGGATCTGGTGGAATGAATGACCAGGTAAGCGAGCATTTCGGACGCGCACCGACATTCACGATCGTGAACATGACGAATAACGAGGTAACGGTGATGCAGAATACCGGCGAGCATTTCGGCGGTTCCGGGAACACCCCGGAGCTGGTCGCAGCGGCTGGTGCGGAGGTACTGCTTTGCTCGGGTTTGGGACCGCGTGCGATCGCAGCCTTTGAGCAGTTTGGGATCGAGGTCTACGTCGGTGCCCGCGGCACGGTAAAGGACGCTATCAAAGCGTTTCAGGCCGGCGAGCTGATCGAGGCCTGTGAGAACAATGCGTGTAAAGAACATCGGCATTAACGTAAAGTAACCTCTCCCAACGCCAGAACGTGAAGACGTGATGATTATCTCGGTAGCGAGCGGCAAGGGCGGTACGGGCAAGACCACCGTTGCCGTTAACCTCGCCCTGTCGCTGAGGGATGAAGCGGTGCAAGTGCTCGATTGCGATGTTGAGGAGCCGAATTCACATCTGTTTCTGAATCCCGTGATTCATGAGACGAAGTCCGCGTATACACTGGTGCCCGCGATCAATTACGAGCGCTGTGATTTCTGCGGGAAGTGCGCGTCTGCCTGTGAGTACAATGCGCTCGTTGTTGTGCCGCAGAAGGAGGTGATGGTCTTCCCGGGACTCTGTCACGGCTGTGGCTTGTGCTCCCTGGTCTGCCCGCAGGATGCGATCAGCGAGCAGCCACGTGAGATCGGGGTGATCAAGAAGGGGCGGAGTGGCGACGGCCGCATAGAGCTGGTCTACGGGCTGCTGAATATCGGTGAAATCATGGCGACGCCCCTGATCGATCGGGTAAAGGCGGAGCTCAATCCTGAAAAGACCGTGATCATTGACGTCCCGCCGGGGACGGCCTGCCCGGTGATTGCAGCGGTGCAGGGCAGTGATTACTGTATCCTCGTGACCGAGCCCACACCGTTTGGGCTCTATGATTTGAAGCTTGCGGTTGCGGTGCTTCACGTGCTTGCGATCCCCTGTGGTGTAGTGGTCAACAGAGCGGGAATCGGTGATAGAGGCGTGTATGCGTATTGCGAGCGTGAGGGATTGCCGATTCTGCTTGAGATCCCGCATGATAAACGAATTGCGGAGTGCTATGCTGAAGGTGTGCCCTTTATAAAACGGCTCCCTGAATGGCAGGAGCGATTTGCCGCGCTGATAGAGCGGGTTGTGGAGGAGCTGGAGAAGGAGAAGCGCGAGCAATGAAACAACTCACGGTGATCAGCGGTAAGGGCGGCACGGGCAAGACCACGCTTGTCGGCGCGTTCGCAGTCCTTGCGGAGAACAAAGTTATTGCGGACTGTGACGTTGATGCGCCGGATTTGCATCTGCTCTTGCATCCTGAACTTAAAAGTAAGCAGGAATTCAAAGGCTTAAAGGTCGCCGTTATGGACAAATCGCTCTGTATCGAGTGTGGTACGTGCGCGGAGACCTGCAGATTCAACGCCATCGTGTCGACCGAAGATTCAGGCTATGCGGTTAATCCCGCACGCTGCGAAGGCTGCGGCGCGTGCGTCTACACCTGTCCGCAGGAGGCGCTCTCGCTGCAGGAACGCGTCTCCGGCTACGCCTTCGTCTCAACCACGGAGTACGGTCCGATGGTGCATGCGCAGCTCAATATCGCGGAAGAGGCGTCCGGGAAACTGGTTACGGTCGTGAGAGAGCTGGCACGGGAGATCGCCGAGCGGGAAGGTCGTGAGCTCATCTTGATTGACGGTGCACCCGGGATCGGCTGCCCGGTAATAGCATCCTTGAGCGGCGTGGATCTTGCACTTATCGTTACCGAGCCCACCATGTCCGGCATGCATGACCTCGAGCGAATCATGGCTGTAGCTACACACTTCGGGATCACGTCAGCCGTCTGCATCAACAAATACGACCTGAGTGAGAAGAACAGCGAGCGCATTGCCGCGTTCTGCCAGCGGCGCGGCGTGGCCCTCGTCGGCAAGATCCCGTATGACCCGGTGGTCACCGCAGCTATGGTCGCAGGTCTGCCGGTGGTCGCGTTCTCGGACGGGGAAGTATCGAAGACGATACGAGCCATGTGGGAGCGCATACAATGAAACGGGTCTACGGACCGGTTCCCTCACGACGGCTCGGTCGCTCTCTCGGCGTCAATCCTATCCCGTTCAAGACCTGTAACTATTCCTGCGTCTACTGCCAGCTCGGCAGGACAACGCACATGACCAATGAGCGTCGCGATTTCTTCCCACCTGAGGAGCTACTGGACGAGATTCAAGAAGTGCTCGAGCCAGCACCCAGCGCTAAGCAGGAGATAGATTTTGTGACTTTTGTCGGTGAAGGCGAACCGACGTTATGTAAAAGTTTGGGCTGGCTCATCAGCAAGACGAAAGAGCTGGCGGACATACCCGTAGCCGTTGATACCAATGGCGCCCTATTGTATCAGGCGGACGTGCGAAACGAGCTTTTGCAAGCCGATGTGGTGATGCCCTCACTCGATGCGGGCACTGCCGCAACATTCAGGAAGATAAACCGGCCATATCGCGGAATTGTGTTTGATACGGTGGTCGCGGGTATGGAAGAGTTCAGGCGAGCATATACGGGAGAGCTCTGGGTAGAGGTTATGCTGGTAAAGGGGCTCAACGACTCGGAAGCAGAATTGCACGCACTGAAACGCAGACTCGAGCGGATAGCGCCCGATCGGATATATATAAATGTCCCCATACGACCACCTGCGGAGCCCTGGGCCGTTCCGCCAGATCAAGAAGCTATCGTGTTAGCACAGGCGATATTCAGCGATCTGAACGTGGTAGACATCACGACAGAGGAGCAGGGTGAATTCGCCATTGCGGGATTCCGCAACCCCGAAGAGGCTATTTTAGCTATTATCGGACGGCACCCCATGCGGGAGGAGCAGGTCATCGAAACGCTGCAGCACGTCGCGGTGGAGGAAGAAGCTGTTCAGGAGAGTTTGCTGCGGCTGGCCATGAGCGGGAAGATAAAGAAGGTAACATACCGGGAGAAGATATTCTGGCTCAGTGCGGAAGCGAGGAGGAGCTAAGCACGGTTGGAGCGGAACCTCTGTGTATCTTTTTTTTGGCATAAGGGGATGGCAATTTATATGTTGGGAGATAAGAGAAAAATAAAGGAGTGTGATGTGAAAAAATGCCCGCAGTGGTAGATTTGGCGAAGTGTGACGGCTGTAAAGGCCGGAAAGAGAAAGGCACGAGCATGTGCGTAGAGGAATGTGTAGTGGAGTGCATAAGTCTGGTCGAGGACGACCCCAGCAGTGCACCACATGGCAGAGAACAACACGCAGTAATAAATACTGAGGAGTGCACCGATTGTGAGACGTGCGTAGACGTTTGTGAGCAAGGTGCGATAAGCATGGAAGAGTAACGTAACGAGCGACGCGCCTGACGGTGAAGTATCGGGAAAGAAGCTGATGGTGGGCAGGTGGTGGTGGGCTCGCCATCCGCCGCTAGTGTCTTGACAATTTATTTTCCAGTCAATATTTATATGTGGGGTACTCCATACTGGTTTGTCGAGTAGAGCTCATAGCCTACCTCTTGTTGGAGTACTGGCTCCGAGGTGACTATGAGCCCCCTCACAGAACCGGACGTGAAGTTTTCCCTCATCCGGCTCTTCAGGAGCACATCCTCTGCGTTT
>Ga0209614_1000054_pt1 | contig 95618 bp, 104 predicted proteins | sample BlaSprsedimmetaG_FD_185484 | JGI IMG/M metagenome (GOLD analysis project Ga0209614, IMG submission 185484) | Hot spring sediment bacterial and archeal communities from California, USA to study Microbial Dark Matter (Phase II) - Blank Spring... ... | reverse complement strand
CCGGGGGCACGGTGGGGGATTGTCCGCCGAAAGGCACAGAAGATGGGGGGCACCTCTGCGGAGTGGAAGGAGGATTTTCAGAAGAATATCTGTTCTGCTGATAGCTCCCCGCACACGATAGAATTCGGCAGATGCCTATCTGGCGCGGGAATATTTATAGATTTCTTATAATATATCACTTTATATATAATATCGCCCCGGGCTCTATTCACCGCAGTCGTCGAAGGATTTTTGTTGTGAGTGGCTCATTCGCTCTTTCGAGCCCCTCTTCAAGGTAATCGATCCACTGGCGCATCTTCTCCATGCCGGCCTTTACCGATGCTTCGTAACCGTCGAGCCTTTGTTCGTAGTAGGCCATCCATCGCTCGATGATCTCGACCTGCCGGGCATGGGTGGTCTGCACCCCGTCAAGGTGCGTGCGGAGTGCCTCGACCTCCCTGCCGCACTGTTCGCCGTCCCTTTCAATTTCGTTTAAACGCCGGTGGATTGCCTTTATCTGCTGTTCCTGAAGCGCGATGGTATCCCGCAACGAACGGAGATACTCGCCAGGCGGTGGCGGGGGTGACGGTGCGGAGGGAACGGGAGGATGCGCGGCTCCCTGCTGGGGGGGCGGCGTACCTGGCGTGCGGGCCTGTGCGCCGGCACGGGACCGCGATGTCCCTCCCCGTTTCAGGGTGCGGGCAATTTCCTCAGGACTGCTCCCCTCCGAGGCGAGTGCGTCGATTTTCCGGATAAGGCGTACTGCGGGTTCACCATAGAGGTTGACCCTCCCGACCGCGTGCGAAGGAAGGATGTCGCCGAATTGCTGTACATACGAGCGGACGGTCTGCTCGGAGATTCCCGTCTCCTCAGCGATATCCCTGATTCTCAGGCGTTTCTCGTGCATGCAGATATCCCACCACGTTCCGTGCGAAAAACAGCGAGCGGTACAAGCCACGCCTTTCCGATGGACCCCTGGTCTGTGCAATATCCAGATGTGTCGGAATGTAGTTAAAAGGGCTGGTTTTCTGTGCGGGCACTCCCCCGCCTGCAGGAAAATGGTTGCGTTTTTTTTGCGTCGCCGCACAACCTGTCATACAGCAGGGGGGGTGCGAGGTGGAGAAGGTCATGGTCCGGCGGCGGCAGGTGAAGCGCGTGGCGCTGCGCGTGCTCGCCGACGGCACCGTGCTGGTCACCGCACCGCCGGGAATGGCTATCGGCCCTGTGCTCTCCCGGCACGCTGCATGGATTGCAGAAAAGCGCGCCCGCCTCGATGACCTCTATGCAGGGCACGAAGCGGAGGAGCACTGCCTGCTCTTCGATGGCCGCCCGTGCACGCTTGTTGCCGGGAACTGTTGCGTATACGACGCACCGTCGCAGCAGGTGGAGTATACCACCCTCGCCGCCCTGAACCGTGCGCTCAGGAAATGGCTGCGCGCTGATCTCGCCGAACGCCTCGAGCGCCACGCCCCCCGCCTCGGCGTGACCTGCGGCAGGGTGACGATCCGCATGCAGCGGACGAGATGGGGGAGCTGCTCTGCGCAGGGTAACTTAAACTTCAACCTGCGCCTGATGGCCCTGCCCGCCGAACTCCGGGACTACGTGGTGATCCACGAGCTCGCCCATCGAAAGATCCCAAACCATTCGGGAAAATACTGGCGATTCCTCGAGGGTTTTGTCCCTGATGCACGACGGGCCGAGGAAGACCTGAAGCGCTACTGGGTGCGCATCGAACGCAACGCCGTATGGTCCGCAGTACGCGACCTCTGATCACCGGGTCCGGGGAGGCGGACTTATTACCGGGTGGATGACGAGGTTAATTGGGATTGATGCGCGTGACCGGCCTGCACCGATGCAACAACGAGCGCACCTGCGCCGCCCTGTGCGTGGCGGTCCCCTTCCTCCTGGTGCTGTGCTATCTTCTTCTGCTGTCCCTCTCCCTCGCCCGGCAGGATTTTCTCACGATGATCGCCCTGATCATCGCCTATATGGTGCCTCCCGCCGGCAAGGAGACGGTCATCCCCCTCGGCATCGCCGTGGGGCTGCCGTGGTGGCTGGTCGCTCTCACCATGACGTTCCTCGATTTCGCCGGCGGGCTCTTCATGGCATGGAATTTCACCCTTGCCCTGAAAATTCCGGTGATAGGCCCGTGGATCGAACGTATGATGCTGGAAGGTCGCGAGTATTTCGATGCACGCCCGTGGCTCGAGCGCCTCTATTTCGCCGGGCTCATGCTATTCGTGATGGTGCCGTTCGAGGGATCGGGCGGGATCAGCGCATCCATTCTCGGCCGGCTGATGGGGATGCGGAAGTACGAGGTGCTCGCGTTCGTCACCATCGGCGCCTTCATCAGCTGTTTTTCCATCGCCCTCGGCGCCGATTACGTGCTCGCCCTGCTCGCACGCCACCATATCGGCGGGGCCTCGGCCGTCCTGCTGGTCTTCATCGCGGGAGGAATCGCCCTCATTGCCCACCATGCCTTCAGGAGGGCGAAAAAAGCATAAAAGCGCATGGATGCGGTCAGGGAACGCTCATTCGTACTTTCCCTTCACGCCCTCCCATCCCGTATACCCGCAGTAGATGCAGCACTCGCCGTGGCAGTGGCGGCACTTTTTCGCAGGACGCGCCACCAGCACCTTTCCCTTCCCGTCACAGTACCTGCAACCGAGCCCCTCGCAGTGGCAGCACACTGCCTCCTCGTATATCGTTTCTTCCTCGGTCATGAACAAATCCTCTTCTTTTCACGTTGCACTGCATTCGTCAAGTAACATTCTTTTCCCGCAGGACATCGCCGGGATTCGTCAGGGGATGCAGAAAGGATTTATTCCTGCGATCTGCCTTCAAAACAGCGTTTTTTGATGATGGTCTCCATGATGGTGCGGGAGCTGCAGAACCCCTCTCCCTGAAAGGCGCCGATCCGTGTGACCTCAGCGTCGATCCCCCGTGTTCGAAGCATTGACTCGAGTTTTTCCACGTCGAAATGCTGGTTGAACCCGATGGTAATCACGTCTGGCCCGATCGCCTCGATGGGGACGAACATATCGTGCTCGTCACCCAGATGGGCGTGATCGACCACCCTGAGGGCCTGCACCATCCTGAGCCGCTGGGATTCGTGAATGACCGGTGCGGGCTTATGCTTCACGTTGGCGTCGCGGGCGACGATAACGTGCAGTTCGTCGCCGAGCGCCCGGGATGCCTCCAGGTAGTAGACGTGCCCGGGGTGCAGGATATCGAAGGTCCCCGTGGCAACGACGCGCCTCATGCGATCACCTCCATGGGATGGGGAGTGCCGTTTGCGGTGAAACAGCGCCACGAATGGCGACCGTAGGGGTAGCCGACGATCAGGTGATACCTGCCGATGGAAGGGAAAAACCGCAAATCAGCAGATGAGGGGGAGAGAACGCCGTTCGGGTGGCTGTGCGCACTTCCTGCGACGTGGGTGTCGAGGGGGAGCATGTATGGCGAAAAGCTGGCGCTCTCGAGCCGACTTATCGTGCCCGGTACCAGATCGAGATCGCTCACCACGCCATTCTCCTCCTTAAGAATCGCCAGAAATTCGCAGGGGTGCTGGGACTTCCCCAGTTCAAGCAGCATGTTCAGCAATTCCTCCCTGATGCCCCGTATTTGCATTGTCTGCCACACTATGTTGCCGTTGCGACCTACATAACAGTTTCACCGGTACCATCGAGTGCTCGACGTTTTAGAATACCCCGTCCTGGTCATAACTCCGCCCGAACCGGAGCGACAGCTCGGCCTTGTAGAGCTCTTTTCCCAGGTACGCGGCGTGGTCGAGCAGCGAGAGGCGCCCTTCCCGGAGCAGCGTGGAAAACACGTCTTCCCAGCATGCCCCCCGGATGGCGACGGCGTCGTGCACCGCCACGATCATGCCGTCTTCTATCCCGATGCGCACATTGCCCTTCGGGTCGTACTCCATCTCGCCGCGCGCGGGCTCTGCGTCGGTTTTCGCATCGTAGTCGAGGGGAGGGGGCCTCCGCTTCCGCTTCTCCTTGATGACCAGCAAATCCAGCCCGAGGTCCTTCGGGTACGGGCGGTCGCCCATCAGGGCCATCATCTCCACGGCGCGCCGCATCTCCGCCACAGACCCTCGTGTCTTGTCGCTGTGTTCGCTGGTAAAGATCACCGCGGCGCCGCACTCGTGCGCCATCCCGGCGAGGAGGGCATTCACGCCGGGCGAGTCGGCATCGATGAGTTCGGTCACGTTGCCGGCGCCAAAGAAGGCCGGCTCATCGATCCCGGAAAACCCTGCCAGCGACGCTGCCAGCCCCGAGCCGACCGGTTGCAGGAGCGGGTCGGCGAGGATGCGCCGTATCCCCAGCGTTCGCGCGGCTTCGATAGTTTCCGCGAGCGATCGTTGCCGGGGGACGATCACCGCCGCGGTGTCCGCCGCCGCCACTGCGTCGCCGACGAGCGGGAGGTTGCCGTCGTGCAGCGAGAGCACGAGGTCGGCACGGCCAAGTCCCGCCCGGATGAGGTCGGGGTCCTGCGTGTCGATGGCGAGTGGCCCCTCCACCGCCGAAAGCGCTTCCATGCAGCGGCGCACGTCCTCTGCCGTGGCGTCGAACCCGAACCCCAGGTCGACGATATCCGCGCCCATCGAGAAATAGCGCTCCACCTCGCGGGCGAGGTGTTCCTGCCGGTGTGCGTCCATGATCTCTGCGAGCACCTTGATCCGCGACGATCCCCCGATCTTCAGCCCCCGGATCCGGTATGCGCACGCCGCTCCCTCCTCCTGCCGCCGCAGCTGCCCGGCGGCCTTTTGCCGGCGCCGGAGGGCGAGAAATTCGTCGGCGGGGACGGTGCGCGAGAATTCCATGGCCGAAAGAAGGCGCAGCATCAGGGGGAGGTCGGCCGCATGCCGGGGCCCCCGGTAAACGGGCACGCCGCTCGCCGCTTCCACCTCCCGGAAGTCGGCGGTGCACATCCCGGAGGTGATAGCGAGGTCGTACTCTCCTCGCTTCAGCAGGGACGCGAGCTGTGAAGGAGTGAGAAACGAGGCGATCTCCCCGGTGACCACCACATCCGCGTCGTACACCCCGGCGGCCCGTTGCACGATGGATGCAGTCTTTTTCCCCGTGGGAAGGAGAATGCGCATACGCTCCCATTAATATCGGAGAGGTGAAAAATGCTTATGATCGAATGTTGAGGTGTGATCTGCACGTCCACACCTGCTTTTCCCGTGACGGGGAGAGCAGCGTGGAAGAGGTGCTCCGGATGGCGAAAAACGCGGGACTCGATGCCATTGCCATCACCGATCACGATACCGTGGACGGGGTGCGGTATGCGCAGACCCTCGAGACCGATATCATCGTGCTGCCCGGTATCGAAATCTCCACGCGGCAGGGCCACCTCATCGCGCTCGGGGTGAGCGAGGTGATCCCGGCGGGCCTTGATTTTTCCGAGACGGTGGCGCTGGCGAGGGAGCGCGGGGCGGTGCTGGTCCTCCCTCACCCCTACCACAAGTGGCGCCATGGTGCAGGGCTGCGGCTCCGGTCCGCCATCGATGAGGTGGATGCCGTCGAGACCTTCAACAGCCGGTACATTACGGGGGGCGCGAACCGGAAAGCGGCCCGTGAGGCTCAAAAACACGGCAAACCGGGTGTGGGAGGGAGCGATGCGCATCATGCCCGCTATGTCGGATTCGGACTCACCTTTGTCGATGCCGACCGCGACCCCGCGTCCATCCTGCAGGCGATCCGGGAGGGCAAAACCAAAGCGGGCGGGCGGATGACACCGCTGCGCACCTACACCACGCAGAGCCTGAAGGGAACGGTGCGCAAGATCAGGAAACGATGACAGCGATGAGGCTCGCGTTCCGGGTGGCGTACATCGGGGACTATTTTTTCGGCTCGCAGATGCAGCCCGGCGTCCGGACGGTGGAAGGTGTATTCATCGCCGCATGTACACGCCTCGACCTGTTCGATGACTGGCGATCTGCCCGGTTTTCGTGTTCGGGGAGGACCGACCGGGGCGTTTCCGCCCGCGGGCAGGTCTGCGCGTTTTGTACCGATCACCCGGAACGTGCCGTCGACGTGCTCAACGTGCAACTGCCGCCCGACTGCTGGTGTTCCGGGTGGGCGGAGGTCCCCGCCACTTTCCATCCCCGCTACGATGCCCGCGAGCGCACCTACCGCTATTACCTGCAGGACGGATCCCTCGATGAACCCGCGCTCGACGAGGCTGCGGCGGCATTTGTCGGCACCCACGATTTCTCCCGCTTTGCCCGTGCCGGGGACAGAAACCCGATCCGCACCATCCGCTCCGCGCGGTGCTTCCGGGAAGGCGGATTTCGGGTTTTCGAGGTGAGGGGAGAGAGTTTTCTCTGGAATATGGTGCGCTGCATGGCGTGGGCACTCATCGCGTGCGGGAAAGGGGATATGACGCCCGCCGATATCGCCTCCCTGCTCGACTACCGGCGGGGCGACCGCATGCCCGCCGCCCCCCCCGAGGGGCTGGTGCTCTGGGACGTCGACTGCGGCATCACCTTCAGACCAATGGCACTCGGCCCGAGAAGAAAAGTGCACCTGGAGGATCAGGTGCGCGGGTGGGTGCTCCGCAAAAAAATTGTGGGTGAACTATGCGGGCCTGGCCTCGATCTCTGAGGGCAGCAGCCGGTTGATGAGGAACTGGGGGATATCGTTCGAACGTTTTACGGTGAGGTAGAACTTTGCCTTGGTGCCTTCCATGCCAAGGTACTTCATGAAGATCTGGAAGTTGGTGGCGAGCACCTGCTTGCCGAACACGCTGATAATCGCCCGGCGCTCGGAGACCAGCTTCTCCTCGCCCACCACGATTTTGTCACGCCGTCCGTTCACATCGATGATCATCTCGTTTTCATAGGTGAGCGCCATCATCGGGGTGTTGCCCACGGTCACCCGCTCGCCGTCGGGGAAGAGCACCACGTAGGTGGTGGTGTAGGGGTATGCCATGCCTTCCCGGGGTTCGGTCACCGTCACGCCGAGTGTCAACAGCCCTCCGGCGAGAATGGCGACGAAAACCAAGACGACCGCAAGGATGACCTTGCTCTTGCCCTTCTTTTTGGGCTGGGGGGGGTCCTCTTTTCCCACGATCTTGTCCATGGTGATGGCCTGACGGACCCATTCGAAATCAGGCTCCTCTTCCGGGGCAGCCTCGCGCCGGGCTGCATGCCCTGCATCGGCCTTCTTCCCGGTCCAATCATCCGCATCAGCTTCACGCCGCGGTTCCTCCACCGGCTCGATGATCCCGTCCGGTTCCGGCTGCGGCTCCGGTTCCTTCGGGGGGGGTACGGGCGCATCAGTCTCCTCAACGTCAGCTTTTTCAGGATTATCCCGTTTTTCCGGGTTATTGGCGTCACTGGTCATGGCATCTCCTCATATACAGAACATCGATATGTTCATATTTAATGATATTGCAGTGATTATCTCTAGTGATAATCTTTATATCTTTCCTTTTGATGGCAGATTCCCAAACTCTCATTATCATTCATAGACAAATATTGTGAGTGAGGTTTCCAATGGCCAATATCCCACAAGAGGAGTATATTTTCAAAACCACATCAGCATGTGCGGGATGCAGCTCCTCCCTGTGTCTGCGGCATATCCTGAAGGCAGCGGGCCCCGATAGCGTTCTGGTGGTCCCTGCATGCTGCACGAGCGTTATTCAGGGGATTTATCCGAACACGGCCTTCAATATCCCCGTGTACAATGTTGCCTTTGCGGCGGCTGCCGCCGTGGCGTCGGGGATGAGCACGGCGTTGCGCGCAGCCGGCCGGAAGACAAACGTCATCTGTTATGCGGGAGACGGCGGCACGGTCGATATCGGTATCCAGGCGCTGTCCGGGGCACTCGAGCGGGGTACTGATTTCCTCTACATCTGCTACGACAACGAGGCCTACAGCAACACCGGGATGCAGCGCTCGGGCGGAACGCCCCTCGGTGCGGCGACAACCACCACGCCGGGAGGGAAAACGGAGGGCAAAAAGGATCTTGACCTCATCGTCGAGGCCCACGACCCCCCTTACATGGCCACGGCGTGCAGCGCCTACCCGATCGATCTCTACAAGAAAGTAGAAAAGGCGCTCTCCATCGAAGGCCCGACGTTCATCCACATCCTTGCCCCCTGTCCTCCGGGGTGGCGCTATCCTGCGGATAAAACCGTGGAGATGGGCAAGCTCGCGGTCCGGACGGGAATGTGGATCCTCTATGAGCGGGAGCACGGGCAGCTTTCCATCAGCGGCCCGTCGAAGAACGCAATGCGGAAACCGCTTCCCATCGAGGAATATCTCGAAAAACAGGGCCGCTTCAAGAATATCGACCAGCGCTCGATCACCGTCCTGCAGCAGCAGGTGGAGCGCCACATGGCGCGGATCGCACGGGAGGCAGAAGGCATATGCTGACCATTGCCACAGGAAACAAGGCGGTCGCCGACGCGGTGAAGGATGCGGTGCCGGCGATCGTCGCCGCCTATCCCATCACCCCCCAGACCGAGATAGTGGAACAGATTGCAAATTACGTGGCGAGCGGTCAGCTCGCCTCGAAATACATCCCGGTGGAGAGCGAGCACTCCGCCATGGCGGCCTGCATCGGGGCGAGCGCCACCGGGGCGAGGGCGTTCACGGCCACGAGTTCGCACGGGCTCGTCTACATGTGCGAGATGCTCCACTGGGCGGTCGGCGCACGGCTCCCCATCGTCATGGCCAACGCCAACCGGGCGCTCGGCCCCGGATGGAACATCTGGGCGGAGCACACCGATTCGCTCTCCATGCGGGATACGGGGTGGCTCCAGGTCTATGTCGGGTCGGTACAGGAAGCATATGACGCCACCCTGATGGCGTTCCGCATCGCCGAGCATAACGACGTGCTCCTGCCGGTCATGGTCAACCTCGACGGGTTCGCCCTCACCCACATCACCCAGTCTCTGGAAACGGTCGACCCGGGAGATTTCATCCCGCCGATGCACCTCCCCCACGCCATCGACACCGGGCGGCCCGCGGGCTACGGCACGCTCACCGCGCCGGGTGACTACTACCGGTTCAGGTGGGATATCGAGCGCTCGATGCGGAACGCGGTGTCGGTCATCGAGGAGACGCAGGACGAGTTCGGAAAGCGTTTTGGGCGTACATACGGTATGACGGAGGAATACCGCTGCGCGGATGCCGAGGTGGTCGTGGTGGCCATGGGAACGCTCGGCAAGGAGGTGGAGATCGCCGTGGACATCTTACGCGGCCAGGGAGTGAAGGCAGGTTCCATGCGCCTGCGCTGGTTCAGGCCGTTTCCGGACCTCGATCTTGCCGGAAAGGAGGTCGTGGTCATCGACCGCGATTACTCATTCGGATTCGGCGGTATCGTTGCCCATGCCATCGCCTCGAAGTACGATGTCCCGATCTTCAGCGTGATCGCCGGGCTTGGCGGCCAGGAAGTGACCTATGACGATATCGCAGGGTTCGTGCGGGACCGCAGACCCGGTGACGAGTACTGGTTCGGGGTGGATGCCTGATGTACGAGATACGACTCCATTCGAGGGGAGGGCAGGGCGGGGTGACCGCGGCAAAAATGCTCGCCCTTGCGGCGATCCGGGAGGGCAAATTCGCCACGGCGTGCCCGTTCTACGGGGCGGAACGACGGGGCGCTCCGGTGGTCTCCTACATCCGGATCGACGATGCCCCCATCAAGGTCTACAGCCAGATCCGGCAGCCCGACCTGGTGATCGTGCTCGATATGTCGGTCATGGAGACGGTGGATGTCCTGCAGGGGATACGGGAGGACGGGCGCGTGCTCATCAACAGCCCGCACCCCGTGGACATGCAGGGCCATCCGACCTACCACGTGGATCTCACCGGTATCGCCCTCTCCCTGAACCTGGTGATCGCCGGGAGCCCCATCCTGAACACCCCGCTCATGGGTGCGCTCGCGAAGATGGGATACGTCACCTTCGATTCGGTGAAAGGCGCTATTGAAGAGACATTTTCGGACGACCGCAACGTGGAAGCGGCACAACTGGCATACGAGGAGCTGGAACGATGAGCGAGCGACTGGCAATCAGCAAACCGGTGAAGGCGGCATGCGGCAAGACCGGAACGTGGCGCACGTTCCGTCCCGTGGTCGACAGGGAGCAGTGCAATGCATGCGGCCTGTGTGCGATGTACTGCCCGGACGGCTGCATCGATGACGATCAAAACATCGACCTTGAATTTTGCAAGGGCTGCGGCATCTGCGCGAACGAGTGCCCCAAAAAAGCGATTGAGATGGTCAGGGAAGAGGACTAGATCGCTTCCCCCGCTCCCCTCGTCTTATCCGTGCCGCACACTGCGGTCAGCCGGTTTCTTCCTCTTCTATCGGGCACTGGCCGATGTACTCGAGGTCGAATTTGTAGAAATGGGTATACCCGCAGTTGTGGCATCGGGTGGTGAAATGGTTGCAGCCGACAATGAGATCGTGCGGCCCTTCCACCCCGCAGTTTTTACAAGGGGCTTCGGGTTGCAGTTCCCAGACATCGTAACAGCCGATCGGGGTGTAGACCCCGATATCCGCCTCCTCCTCAACCCTCGGTACAAAGATGCGGGTTGCACCGCAGTTGGAACAGACCACCTGGGCCTGTGAGGAGACCGCTTTAATCACCTGATCTGCCTCGACGCCGCAATGGTAACATTTCACGCGGTGCTTGGTGAAAATGAACCGCTCTCCCATACTGCTCTATTCGTTGTTCTCCCCATAAAGGATGTGGTATATCGGCTGTCCGGCGCCGGGTGGCGACCGCTCTTTTCAGAATGAGGGCGCTTTCTTCAGCACAACGTGGAACGCCGCCCCCTCCTCCTGCATCCCCGGCACCCGGTCATCTGCCCAGACTGCCCCGCCATAGCGATCAACAAGCATCCTGACGATATAGAGGCCGAGGCCCTGGCCGCGACGGCTGTCCTCCTGCACGTAGCGCTCGAATATACGCCTTTTCATGGCGGGCGGGATGCCGGGCCCGTCATCTTCCACGGAAACCCGCACACGATCCGCCCCTGCCTCCTCGACACGGACGGCGATGCGGGACTGTTCCCCGGCATATTTTCTGCTGTTGTCGATAAGGTTGGAGAAGATGCGGGAGAGGAGTTCGTCGGCATAGACGTACACCTTGGTGCCCTCGTAGGTGATATGCAGGTCGGGGAAGCTGCGGATCTGGCGCCGGATCACCTGGTCGAGATCAACCGGCGTGAGGACGGGCTCGTGCTCCTGGATGGCCCGCATGGTGGCCACGTTGTCGAGGATCGTGCTACCGGTCCGTACAGCCCCCATCAATTTCTTCGCGTACTCTGCCGCCGCGCCTTCCACCTCCTCGCCAAGCAGCTGCGAATAGCCGAGGGCGATGGTATTGGCGTTTTTGATGTCGTGGGTCATGATATCCAGGTAGAGGTTGGTCTGCCGGTTCGACGCGTCGAGTTTCGCGGTGCGCACGGCGACTTTCTTTTCGAGATTCTCACTGTACTGCCTGACCTCTTCTTCCGAGGAACGGAGTTTCTCGATGGTGGAACGCAGGGATCCGACCATGGTAGTGATGGCATGTTCGAGCCGCACCAGCTCCTGCACCGCGGTGGTGCGGATGGCGTGGTCGAGGTTGCCCGATGCGATTTTATCGACATCGTCGACGATCCCGGCGATAGGTCGGGTCATGTAACGGGCGACGCCGTACGCCATCCCGCAGCCGAGAAGGATGGCAGCGAGGGCGACCAAGATATGCTTGAACATCACCGCAGCGATTGTTTCATCGATCGCCGCTGTATTGTAGACCAGTTCAACCACCAGGCTCATATCCGAGGGGTAGTCCGGATCCCTGAGATCGACGAAGAGATAGCGGGTGATGGTGTGGTTGGCCGCATCCACAACCTCGTAGTCGGTGCGGGACGGGAAGATGGTGCCGGTGATCAGGGTTCGCACCGCGTCATCGGTCTGGTCACGGTGTTCGATTTTGTCCCCCAGCATGTCGTAGATTTCAACGGACTCAAGGTACGGGTTGATTGATTGGAGTTCACCGTATCCCTCCGTGTATTTCAGTGCCAGGCGATCAGCCACGAACTCGTCCGAGACAAGGCCCAGCTCCAGCACGTAGCGGTGGTCGGGTGTGGGCGTATACGCGTACTTGCGCAGTTCCCCGGTGGGCAGGTTTTTAACCACGCGGTCCGCGCGAAAATCGTCCCCCTCCCTGATGGCGTTGAGATTTTCGTAGAAGTCAGGCCATTGCGTAAAGTCAAGTCCACGGTCCGGCTCGAACGTGGTGTACTCGACGATACCCTCGTCGTTAATGATATAGAGGTCCATGCCTCCCCCGAACTCCTCCTTGAGGGCTTCAAGATCGACGTTTGCGGGATCGCCGCCCGATTCGGCATAACACTCCAGGAAACGGGAAAACGCAACTTTCATGCGTGTGTTCAGCGTGGTGTCGTAGAGCTTGAGGCCTGCATCGATGGTGGCGATCTCTTCGGTGATGGCAAGCTCGGTAATGTGCTGAAGGTGCTCCGACTCGCGGGTCAGTTCCTGGTTGATGGCCGCGTAGTCGACGGCTGAAATAAACCCGATCACCGGCACGATGATCAGGACGATGGCGATCATCAGGGAATAGGAGAACGAGCGGTACTGCTGGGGCGGTCCTGGAGGCATCATTGCATTGTATGGCGGTGGGGGTGGTCGGCGGCCTGTGCAAGAATAATTTTGGGTAATTAAATATTCATACAGAGTATTAAAATTGCTTTGGTTTTGTTGACGACCCTACAACCCACAAGAAGTAAAATCGTGGGGATATTTTTTAAAAATAAGAAAAAAGAGGGGGATGCGGTCTGGGAGCTCACATCATGCCGGGCATGCCGCCCATGCCGCCCATGCCGCCCATGCCGCCCATTGCGGCCATCTCTTCGGGCGAGGGTCCTTCGCCGCCGCCCATCTTGGATGCGGCGATGACGTCATCGATGCGCAGGATCATCACGGCTGCTTCCGCCGCACTCGCCACTGCCTGGGTCTTGACCCGCAGGGGCTCGATGATGCCGGCCTCGAGCATGTTCTCGGTCCTGCCGTCGAAGACATTGAGTCCGGCCAGTTTGTCGCCCTTCTCGTGAGCGGCGCGGAGCTCGACGAGCATGTCGATGGGGTCGAGTCCGGCGTTCTCGGCGAGGGTTCTCGGGATGATCTCCATGGCATTTGCAAAGGCCTCGATCGCCAGCTGGGCGCGGCCGCCGACGCTTGCGGCGTAGTCGCTGAGCCGCAGGGAGACCTCGATCTCGGGTGCGCCGCCGCCGACCACGAACTTGTGGTCCTCGACCGCAACGGAGACCACGCGGAGTGCGTCCTCAAGGGCGCGGTCGACCTCGTCGACCACGTGCTCGGTGCCGCCGTGGATCATGAGAGTGACCGCTTTTGGGTTCTTGCACTCGGTCACGAAGATCATTTCCTCGCCGGAGACCTTCTTCTCCTCCACGCGGCCTGCAAAGCCGAGTTCGCTGACGTCGATGGCGTCGATGCTGCTCACCACGGTTGCACCGGTGGCGCGGGAGAGTTTTTCCATGTCGGATTTCTTGATGCGGCGCACCGCGATGATGCCCGCCTTTGCGAGGTAGTGCTGGGCGATGTCGTCGATTCCCTTCTGGCAGAAGAGGACATTTGCACCGCTTGCGACGATCTTCTCCACGATGGCACGGATCATGCGCTCCTCTTCGTCAAGGAACATCTGGAGCTGGTCGGGGCTGGTGATGCTGATCTCTGCGTCGACTTCGGTCTTCTTGAACTCGACGGGCGCATTGAGCAGCAGGATCTTTGCATCCTTCACGAGTTTCGGCATGCCGGGGTGGACGCGCTCCTTGTCGATCACCACGCCTTCGATGATCTCGGAGTCCTCGATGGACCCGCCGACTTTTTTCTCGACCTTGGCGTAGTCGGTGTTGACGGTGCCGTCCTCGTCGGCGATCATGGTCACCGCTTTGACGACGAGGTCACAGAGTTTCTCCTTTGCCGCCTCGGCACCCTTGCCGGTCATGGCGGTGTCGGCGATCTTTTTGAGCATCTCGATGTCGTCTGCCCTGACATCGATGGCGATCTCTTTCAGGATCTCCTGCGCTTTCTCTGCGGCCATGCGATAGCCGTGCGCGATGACGGTGGGGTGCACGTCCTGCTCGAGCAGGTTCTCCGCTTTCTTGAGCAGTTCGCCTGCCACGACCACTGCCGTGGTCGTGCCATCGCCGACCTCGTCGTCCTGGGTCTTCGCGACTTCGACCATCATCTTTGCGGCGGGGTGCTCGATGTCCATTTCCTTGAGGATGGTGACGCCGTCGTTGGTGATGACCACATCGCCGATGGTGTCGACGAGCATCTTGTCCATGCCCTTGGGGCCGAGCGTTGTCCGAACAGCGCTTGCAACCGCCTTTGCGGCGGCTATATTTGCACCCTGCGCATCGCGCCCGCGCGTGCGCTGGCTGCCCTCTTTAAGAATAAGAATTGGTTGTCCTCCAAGATTTGCTGTCATAGTATATCACCAATGTTGCGAGAAAATGTTGGATTGTGGTTCTATATAAATATTATTAGTCGTCAATCAGTTGAATGAGTTCTGATCCGTCTTCGAGTGTGTGCAGGGTATCTTCTCCAATAACCAGCGTTTTTCCCACTCTCTTTTGCTTGTGGTAGTTTTTTATGACGCACATAGCACGCGTGCTGGTGATTTCCGAAATATTGCCGATGAGGGCGGCGCGCCGGACGATCTTCTGCGCCGGGCCGTATCCCGTAAGAATGGTCTCCTCATGGTACATGGCGAGGGCCTGGAAGGGAGCCCGCTGCATGGCGTGAAGCTCGATACCCATGCGTTCGAGATCACGGAGGCACGTTTCGGGCTCAGCAGATACCCGCTCGGAAGGCGGCTTTTCGTACCGGAAGGGATCGAGTGCCTCGACGACCACGGTATCGAAGATTTCCTCGAGTTTGATGGCGATATCGAGCGTGGTGCCCATCCCGCTTTCGTACTTCGAGATGGTCCTGCGGGACACGCCCAGGAGGTGTGCGAGATCGCCGAGCGACATCTGGTGCTGCTCCCGCAGGCTTCGTACCAGCTCGCCGTCGATATTGACGTAGAGCCCGCCGGGAGATGCGTACACGAGCGGGGGAATGCCTTCCACGAGGTCGTCGTAGAGGGTGGCGACATTCATCGCATTGATGCCGTTGCGCAGGTACACCGCACCCCGCTCGAGTTCCGCATCCCGGGTTCTCTCGCCGATGATCAGGGGGGTTCCCCTCAGATGCCAGGCGATCAGGGAGAGATCCGAGGCGACGTCCTCGCTGACGCTGTCGATGTGGGATACCACTTTGATGATCAGGATGAGATCGCCGCGTTTCGAGACCAGATCAAAACTGCGCGGCCGTATGTCGCATCGGTCAGAAACCTCGAAATCAGCCGTGATCAGGACGCTGATCACCATCTGGAGCAGTCGTTCCTGCGACATTTCCTCAGGAATCGATATAGAATGAGGACCTAATAATGGTTGGGATAATGCGCGTCGGGATCGATGACACTGATTCGCCGGAGGGCATGTGCACCACCTACCTTGGCGCGGTGCTGGCCCGGAGGCTCCGCCGGGAGGGGTGCCGGGTGAGCGAAGCCCTCCTCGTGCGACTGAATCCGAACGTGCCCCATAAGACGCGGGGGAACGCCGCCATCGCCCTCGAGGTTGAGGGCGATCCGGACGGTGTGTTCGCACTCGCCTGTGCCTGCGTGGAGGAACTTGCGGATTGTTCAGCGGCAGAAACGAATCCCGGTGTGGTCGTCGCCGAACACCCCCTTCCCCCGGCGTTTTACCGACGGGCGGTCACCGGGTTCTGCACCACCGGGGAGGCGATCGCGCTTCTCGATGCCTGCGGTGTGCGCTACCGCGGCTACAAGAACGGCCGCGGACTCATCGGTGCGGCGGCAGCGGTCAGTGCGGTATTTTCCGATACAACCTGTGAGTTGCTCGCCTATCGGAGCCACGAGGAGCGGGGCAGGCGGGTAGTCGACCGGGAGAGCGTCTTTTCCGCGGAGGACGCAACCTATCCCCATACCTGGGATTCCGTGGACCGCGCAAACGATGTGGTCGTCTGCGTCCCCCACACGCCCGATCCGGTGCTGTTCGGGATCCGGGGGGAGAGCCCGGAGTGGGTGCATGCCGCCCGCGCGCATATCCGGTCGCAGGAGCCGGTGATCGAGCAGGCGTACCTGACCAACCAGGGCACCGATGCGCACCTCCTGCCTGGATCGATCGGGGCGATGGAGGAGGGGAGATCCTACCTCGTAGCGGGGACGGTCGCCTCCCTCCCCCTGACGGGCCGGGGCGGCCACGTGGCATTCGATCTCGCCGACGGCGGGCATGCGGTCCGCTGCATGGCCTACGAGCCCACACGGGGGTTTCGCACCGTGGTGCGGCAGCTCGTGCCGGGGGACGGGGTCGTGGTTGCGGGGAGCTTCCGGAGGGGGAGCGTGAACCTCGAAAAGTTGCGCGTGTGCAGCCTGCAGCCCCTGATCACCACCCGTCCGCCGGTATGCGGGGCATGCGGAAGAAGGATGACCAGCGCAGGGTTGGGCAAGGGGTATAAGTGCCGGCACTGCGGGGGCCGGTCACTCCGGCCCGAGGTCTCCCGCGCACGCCGCACGCTGTCGGCTGGCTGGTACGAAGTCCCGCCGTCCGCCCGGCGGCACCTGGCAAAACCGCTCGTTCGGTTCACCCCCGCCGAGCTGGCGGGTGCGGAAGGCCGATACCTTATCGCTGATTGCGGCGAAACGGGTAGAGAGGAAACGGGGTCGCATCCATCATGAGTGTCGAATTCGGAGAGCCGGTCGAGCAGGTGCGCATCCGCCCCCGTATGACGGTGGGTGAGCTGGTGGAGGAGTTTGGAAAATCGGGCGCTTACAATGCGGGCGCACTGTGGAGTGCCGCCGCGTGCTACGAGGCGATGCTCCGGGATACGGACGCGACCCGCTTCTTCGGGCTCGCGGGCGCAATGGTCCCCGGCGGAATGGGGGGGATAGTTTCCGACCTGATCGAGCGGGGGCATATCGATGTCCTTGTGTCCACGGGGGCAAACCTCACCCACGACATCATCGAGGCCATCGGGTGCCGCCACTACCACGGCACCGCGGAATGCGATGACGTGGAACTGCACCACGATGAGATCAACCGCATCTACGACGTCTATCTTCCCAACGAGGCGTTCGTGAATTTCGAGGAGTTCATGCAGGATGCCCTCGGGGAGCTGGGCCCGGGCAGCGTCATCTCGATCGCCGACCTCCTCGGCCACCTCGGTTCACGGCTTGCTACGGGCATCCTCGCGACGGCGGCGCGGCATGGGATCCCCGTATATTGCCCCGCGGTACAGGACTCCATGATCGGGCTGCAGTACTGGCTCTTCGACCAGACCGGGGATGTGTGCGTCAACGCCTTTGCGGACATGCACGGGCTCATGGACCGGTGCTTTTCGGCGACGCGTGCGGGCGCCCTGTTCGTGGGCGGCGGCGTGCCCAAGAACTATATCTTCCAGAGCATGCTCATGACCCCGAACGGGTTCGACTACGCGGTGCAGCTCACCGGGGACAGGCCCGACCTCGGGGGCCTTTCCGGGGCGACGCTCGATGAAGCCAAATCATGGGGGAAGGTGAATGAAGAGGGGCGCGCCGTGACCGTGTACGGCGATGCGTCCATCACGCTTCCCCTGCTCGTTGCCGCCGTACTGGAGAGGCTGGAAGCATGACCGAACTGATCCTCGCCCTGGATGTGACGGACCGCCGGCGTGCGTATGCCATCGCCTGCGCCTGCGCACCCCATATTGATTGCATCAAGATCGGCTACCCCCTGGTGCTCGCCGGCGGGCTCTCCGTCGCAGAAGATCTCGGCAGTCTCGGCCTTCCCCTCATCGCCGACTTCAAGGTGGCCGATATTCCCAACACCAACCGGCTTATTGCAGAAGAGGTCTTTTCCGCCGGGTTCTCCGCGCTGATCGCGCATGGGTTCGTCGGCACCGATTCGCTTGCGGCCTGTGTGGACGTTGCCCACGAAAACGGCGGGGAGTGCTACGTGGTTGCCGAGATGAGCCACCCCGGTGCGACGGAATTCTTCCACGGAGGGGTTGCCGAGCGGATCGCCGCGCTCGCCGCAGGGTGCGGGGCGGACGGGATCATCGCACCCGCAACCCGCCCGGCACGGATCTCGGCACTCCGCACCCACATCGGCGAAAAAAAGATCTACTCGCCGGGCGTGGGAACGCAGGGAGGGGACGCCGCCGTGGTGGCGGCGCTGGTGGACGGGATGATCGTGGGCCGCTCCATCTACGAGGCCGCCGATCCGGCCGCGGCCGCCGCCGGCTATGCCGGATTCCGCCGATGATGAGTGAACCGTTTCCGAGCGCGAGATCATCGTGCAATGACGAACCCTATGAGTCGACTGAGGCGGATTTCGCATGCCGGGATGTAAACCCTTAAATAACACAATCCTGAGGTATTATCATGAACTGGACCCCTGAACAACTTGCGATTGCCCGGAAGTACAGGAAGCTCGAGGATATCCCGGTCGAGGAGCGGCGGTACAAGTGCCACACCTGCCACCACATCGTTGATGAGGTCCCCTGTCCCTGCTGCGGCGAGACCCATCTCGAGATCATGTGCCCGCTCGATCACTGCCATTGCGCGCACCACATCATCGAGCGCATCGAGTACTGCCCCCTCTGCGGGCATGCGGTGTGTCCCGAGTGCGGGACGCACGATGTGAGCCAGGTGTCGCGCGTGACGGGCTATCTTGCGGACGTTGCCGGCTGGAACTCCGGAAAACAACAGGAATTAAAAGACAGAGTGCGATATTCTGTTGCATGAGATATTTCATCCGTGAGTCCACCCTTTTTCTCCGCGGGCCGATGGTGGCCGCGAGCACCGGAATTCACGGCGGCATCCGTCCTGTATCGACCATTTTCAACCAGACCGTCCCGAAGCATTTCGATCACCGGGACCCCATACGGCACCTCACCGCGGTGGCCGACCGGTACGGGTTTTCCCACGACTTTTTCGGCATGCTGACGGCGGTGAACATGTCGTCCCTGTGCATCTTCCACTACGACTACCTCACCACCTTCGTCACGGCGGGGGTGAGCAACCCGAACCCCGATGGCCCCAATACCATCAATATTATCGTCCATTCGAGGCAGGGGCTCACCGATGGAGCGATGCTCGAGACGATCATTACTGCCACCGAGGCAAAGGCGAAGGCGCTGCGCGAGATGGGCTATGCATTCACCGGCACCACCACCGATGCCGTGGTGGTTGCCCACGAGGGCGAGGGTGAGGCGCACGAGTATGCCGGCACGCTTACCGAAGTGGGCAGGAGGATCTATGAGAGCGTCCAATTCGGGGTGCGGCAGGCGCTCCTGCGGCACGAAGGCGAGATCCCGCGGTCTGCACCCTCACTGTTCATCTACAGCAGGTACGGCGGCGACCGCTGGGTGGAGTGGTGTCCACGCGACTGCCCGTACTATCCCTGCCACTTCAAAGGGCAGCGGTGCGATTTCTGTTACTGCCCGTTCTACCCGTGCGGGGACGAGGAGCTGGGCGGATGGGTGGAGAGCTCATCGGGGGGGGTGGTATGGAGCTGCCAGCACTGCGATTTCATCCACCTGCCGCGCGTCGCGGAGTACCTGAAAACGTACCCGGAGGCGAGCCTCGAAGAGTTGAAGGCGCTTCAAAAAAAGACCGGATGATTTATTTTTCAAGACCAAGCGCATCGGTGAGTTCGTCGAGCGGTATGCCGTGCGCCTGGGCGGCCTCTCTCAGCGTCTCCCCTCTCGCCAGCGCGCATCCCAGGCACCCCATACCGAACCGGAACAGGATATCCGCAGCTTCAGGTTTCTCCCTGAGGATCTGGTGAATCGTACTGTCTGCCGTAAGGGTCATGATATCTTACTATGCGCAATCTCTCCTTAAAAATATAAGCCAGTCTGGGTTTTTCACACCTCTCGTGCTGCATTGAACACTTTCACCATCCGCTCGAGAAGCATTAATAAGCGGCGGGATGACGATACTTGTTTGGAGATGTTATATGGAAACCATTCCACACGTCGTTGAAAGAATCTCCCAGAAAATTGAAGCGAAAGGGGTGACGGTCGACCACGAAAAGGTGCGGTCGAAGCTGACCCTCCTTGTCGAAGAATTCGGCATCCAGATCGAGGAGGCCGAGCGCACGGTGACCAACGAGCTGATGCGGGAGCACAATCTCTCCACTCCGGCGAGTTCCGGGCAGGAACAACGCGCCATCGGCGATGTTACGCCGGGAGAGTGGGTGACGGTTGAGGGCAAGATCGTTTCGGTCGCACAGCCCCCCACAGGTGCGATTGCGCAGAGCGGGATCATCGCCGATTCCTCGGGCGCAGTCCAGTTCGTCGTCTGGACCAAGGCGAGGGCGCCGACGCTCAAGGAACGCACGTGGTACCGCCTCGAGGCCGCGGTCGTCGACGAGTACCGGGGAGCGCCGAACCTGAAGGTCCATTCGGGCACCAAAGTGACCGAGCTTCCCGAGGACCGCCCCCTGATGCCGAATGTCGCGCCTATCGCCAGCCTGAAACCGGGTGTGGGAAGCATCCGTGCGAAATTCATCGAAGATTGGGAGCCGAGGCACGAACGGATGATGCAGACCGGGCTGCTCGGCGACGAATCGGGAAGAATCAAATTCGTGCTCTGGAAGGACGGCGAGCGTGAAAAACTGGAACTCAACAGGGTGTATTCCTTCTATTATGCCACCGTGGATGAATTCAACGGCCGCCTCAGCCTGAACCTCTCCACCGCCATGTACATCCCCGAGGAGGGGGATATTCGCGTCTCGACGGGGAGCGATGCGATCGAGGGTGCGTTCGTGCACATGGCCCCCGGGTCAGGGCTCGTGAAGCGGTGTCCGGTCGAGGGCTGCAACCGGGTGCTCTCGCGGCAGAACTACTGCCCCGTACATGAAATCCAGTCCACGTTCCGCTACGACCTGCGGATCAAGGGCGTGATCGATGACGGGAAAAAGGCCCGCAACGTGCTCATGCAGTGCGAGACCGTGGAGCAGCTCGCTGCTATGAGCCTTGAGCAGGCCATCGAGATCGCTGAAAACAACCCTCTCGGTCTCGACGATGTGCTCATCCAGCTGCAGCACCGCGTGATGGGACGGTACTTCCGGTGCACCGGCAGCGATATCGACGGCACCTTCCTCGTCAGGGAATGCAGGCCGGTGCAGTGCGATGCCTCCCTCCACGCCTCCCTCATCAATCGCGCGGCGGCATCACCGGGGGGTGATATAGCATGAGCAACGGAACCGGGGGCAAATTCGCAGGCTTCGAACGCGAACCCGCGCTCCGCGTCTTTGCCGCGGAGCTGCGCGAGAGTCGCATCCAGTTCAAGGAGGGCGAGGATGAAAAAAGTCCGAGCTATGTGCTCCTCCCCACCGGCGAGCGGTGCAACAGGATATTCCTCTGCGGGCAGATGACCCAGAAGGAGAAGCGGGGAGAGCAGAACAAGTTCTACACCGTCCGCGTGCAGGACCCGACCGGCACCTTCTTCATCAACGCGGGGAGCTACCAGCCCGATGCGATGCAGCAGATCGCCCGTATCGAACCGCCGGTCTATGTTGCGGTGCTGGGAAAGCCCGGTATCCGCACCACTGCCGACAGCTCGGTGTTCGTCAGTGTGCGGGCCGAATCGGTCACCGAGATCGATCTCGAAACCTACCGGTGCTGGGTGCTTGACTGTGCGCAGCAGACACTCGACCGGCTCGATTCGTTTGACCAGACCGACGATTCCAGGAAAGCAAAGGAGTTTTACAATACCAATACCGCGATTTACCGCCAGATTATCCATGATGCGCTGACGCAGATCGACATCCAATAATTTTTTGCCCACTTCCCCGGGGCGCACGGAAAAAAGGATAGGAATCGATAGCGGCGCTATACCTGCTTTTCCTTATTCCCTTTCCATTCTCCTTTGAGCTCGGGGTAATCGGCGAGAATCTTGCTCACCGTGCTGCGGGAGATGTTGAACATGCGGCAGATCTGGCTGATGCTTTTGCCGGATTTGCGCACCGTAATCAGCGCCTCTTTCTGTCCGTCGTCCAGCGCCCTGGGCCGGCCGATCCTGGTGTCGTTCGATGTATGGCTGTCTGTTTTTGCTGTTTGTGATTTCTTCATCGAACTTTTATAGAGTTCCATGTAGGCGATGAAGTTCTGGATTGCCTGCGTTCGCTGTGCGGGGTCATCGTGAAAGCCGATGAAATCGCACTCCGCGCAGTAGGGGCACAGGCCTTCATCGGACAACCGCCTGAATTCGCGAAGGCCGTGATCCATGTTTTTCGAAAACTCGAGGAAGTTGTGGAAAATGATGTTGGTGATACCATTTTCCTTACAATGTGCCAGCATCTCCTGATATGCTTCCCTCTTCTCGGGAGGCTTCGAACTGGTGCGGTAATCATGGAAAATCTGGTCGATGGAGAACTTGTATTTGCAAAAATTTTCGATTGCCTCTTTTTGCTCCTCAAAATCACTTTTTCTCCTTGTATTGAGATAGACAACAGAATCCTTTTTCATTGGATGATTGTTCGAAAAGAATATATATAAAATTTTTTACCAATCCCGCGTTCCCGGACTGCATACCATATTATCAATGCAAAAATACCAGACTGCAAAAAAGCATATGGGCCGGATTAACTGCCGCCGGGCGTTCAATGTTCTTTGTGCGAGGCCCAATAGCTGAGGACGTCGTTTCCTTCGATGAACACGAGGTTGTGCGCCTTTGCGTACGCGATTGCATCCTCTTTCGAGAGCGCCTTCCCGCTCTCGTCGTCGAGCATCTCGCAGATGGTGATCGAAGGGGTGATTCCCGCCAGCTCCGCCAGCGCAATGGAGAGCTCGGTCTGCCCCCGCCGCTGGTCGAGGAGACTGTCCGCCGCACGCAGGAGGGGCACATGGCCGGGCGACCTGAATTCGCCGCCGAAGTTGTGGCCTCCGCCGTTGAGGGCTATTTTCACCTGGTTGGCAACGGCGGTGATGGTGAGGGCACGGTCGTTGTCGGTGATCCCGGTGTACGTGGTGCGGTGGTTGACCCAGAGCGAGAACGACGACCGGTTTTTCCGGTCGTAGGGAATATCTCCTGTTTTTTCACCGAACGAGGTGCCGTTGAGGAGATCGGAGGCGAAGGGCAGTCCGAGGCGCTCTGCCGCCGCAGGGTGCACCGCGGTGCAGATCAGCCCGCCCGCGTCTTTTCGCATCTGCATGATGTGGCGCGGGGTCACCGCATCGGACCGGATTGCGAGATCCGTTTCTCCCTCTCTCTCATCAAAATCGTACAGCAGAATAAAATCTCCGCGTTTTAATGCCTGAACGGCTTTCTCAATCATAGGCTATCTCCACCACAACTGTTGACCCTGTCTCCAGGGTCAGCGTTTTTCTCAAGGCAACCGGCGAGATGATCTCGATAATATCCTCGGGGTAATGGGACCTGCCGGGCATCACGATCGCCCCGGGATGGCCTTCCACCGAGCAGGGGAGGCAGTGGGCATTGCCGAATGTCCGGTTATCGGCAACAAATCCCTCGATCTCGATCCAGTCGAGGGCCTCGATCCGGGCCCTGACCGGAACACACGCCGGGGTGAGCTGCAGGTTCAGCGTGCCGGGATAGGGTTCGAACCCGAGTCTTTCCACGAACTGATCGTGGTAGCCCGGAATGCTCACATAGTAGCGCCCCTCGCCGAGCCCGTCGATCACGGCCCCCTCGAGGACGAATGTCCCCCCTTCCGGCTCGAAAATCCGCCGGTAATCGGCGTATTCGCGCCGGAGGAGTTCCTCACCCCGCCGGGTGACGACGACATACTGGCCGTCCGGCCGCATGGCCCGGGTGATGATCTGCTGGTTTTCCAGAGATATGAGTCTCCTTGAAGCAGTTTGAGGGCTGGTGTCCAGTTTCTTTGCAAGCGCCTGGGACGAGACCCAGACCTTTTCGTTGCACCCGCCCATCAGTGCGATCACCTTGAGGCATTGCAGATCATCGGCAACCACCATGTATATCACAATTGGGATGGATACTATAAATGAGTTTGGAGTGCGGCCATATGCCCGAGTTCGTGAAATGTCGAAGTACGTTTCGCTAATTATTTAACATTTCTCGGCCCACAGTGTAGGCATGGAATCCGGGCTGCGGAATCAGCTTGCCGAAAAAATGGCAGGTGAAATCACGCTTTCGGATTCCCCGGGCCAGGCCCTGAAAAAGTGGCGGATAAATTTCAATATCCCCCAGGGGGTTCTGGCGGAGCACCTTACGGTTTCTCCGTCTGTCATCAGCGATTACGAGAGTGGCAGGCGGAAAAGCCCCGGGACTGCAGTCGTCGGAAAAATTGTCGACACCATCCTTTCCATTGACGAAGGGAACGGTGGCAAGTACATCAAGAAGTATGCAACATTCCTCTACAACGGAATCGAAGAGGATGTAATTTACGACATCCACGACTATGCGACGGCGATACCGCTCACCGAGCTGGCAGATGCCATCGGGTGCGCAGTGCTGTGCGGTTCGATCGACCAGGTGATCTACGGGTATACGGTGATCAACAGCCTCAACGCCATCACCCAGCTTTCGTCCAATGAATTCAACCGGATTTATGGGTGGAGCACGGAGAGGGCGCTGATTTTCACCAACGTGTCCAGCGGAAAATCGCCCATGGTGGCGATCCGCGTGACACCGTTCAAGCCCCGCTGCGTCATCCTGCAGGGGATTCCCAGAGAGGACGTGCACCCGCTCGTCCCCCGGCTCGCAGAGCGAGACCGCATCACGCTGCTGTGCACGGTTATGGACGTCACCGCGATCGTGGATGTATTGAGGAATAAACCATGGTAGGCATTGTAACATACGGCGTATACATCCCCCGCTACCGCATCAGGATCGAAGAGATCGCGCGTGTCTGGGGAGCGAATGCAGACGATATCTCCGGCGGACTGGGCGTACGTGAAAAATCGGTCCCCGATGTCGACGAGGATACGATCACCATCTCCGTCGAGGCGGCGCGCAACGCCCTCGCACGGCGCCCGATTGACGTCGAAGCCCTTGGGGCCGTCTACGTGGGCAGCGAATCGCACCCCTATGCGGTCAAACCGACCGCCTGTACTGTGGGAGAGGCGATCGGCGCCACGCCGCACATGACCGCCGCAGACTACGAGTTCGCCTGCAAGGCGGGCACCGCCGGCGTCCAGACGTGCATGGGGCTGGTGAAAAGCGGCATGATGCGCTACGGCATGGCCATCGGCGCGGATGTCGCGCAGGGAGCCCCCGGCGACGCCCTCGAATATACCGCGGCGGCAGGGGGAGCGGCGTTCATCCTCGGGACCGATGAGCCCATCGCCGAGATCAACCACACCTGTTCGTTCACCACCGACACCCCCGATTTCTGGCGCCGCGAGGGGCAGGCCTTCCCCCGCCACGGCGGCAGGTTCACCGGCGAGCCCGGCTACTTCAAGCACGTGCAGGGCGCCGCCCTCCAGATGCTCGAGGATATGGGAACGAAGCCATCCGACTACGCGTTTGCGGTCTTCCACCAGCCAAACGCCAAGTTCCCCCAGCGCGTGGCGGGCATGCTCGGCTTTTCACGGGACCAGATCACACCCGGGCTGGTCGTCCCTCGCCTCGGCAACACCTACAGCGGGTCGTCCCTTATCGGTCTCGCCGCAACGCTCGACATTGCAGAGCCCGGCGACCGCATCTTTGTCACCTCGTTCGGGTCGGGCGCGGGCAGCGACGCCTTCGATATCGAGGTGACCGATGCCATCGAATCGGGGGTGTTCGCCCGCGAGGCTGCGCCGAGCGTTGAGCAGCTGCTCGCCAACCCGGTCTACATGGATTACGCACAGTACGCCAGGCACAAGGGAAAGATCGTGATGCAATAATGAGAAAAGTAGCAGTTATCGGAGTGGGATGCACCCCGTTCGGTGAAAAATGGGAGACGTCCTTCCGCAACCTCTTCGTGGAGGCAGGCGCCCTCGCGCTCGAGGATGCGGGCCTTTCCGGCGAACAGATCGACGAGATGTTCGTCGGCAACATGAGTGCAGGGCGTTTTGTCGAGCAGGAGCACGTCGGCGCACTGATCGCCGACTACGCCGGCCTCGCCACCAACCATATCCCCTCGACGCGGGTCGAGGCGGCGTGTGCGTCCGGCGGTCTCGCCTTCCGGCAGGCGGTCACCGCGGTGGCGAGCGGCATGGCCGATATCGTGGTCGCCGCGGGCGTGGAGAAGATGACCGACGTGGGGACCGGGGTGAGCGTTGATGCGCTCGCCGGCGCCGCGGACCGCGAGTGGGAAGGATTTGCCGGGGCGACCTTCCCGGGGCTGTACGCGATGATCGCCACCGAGTACATGCACCGCTACGGTCTCACCCGCGAGCAGCTGGCGGCGGTCGCGGTCAAGAACCACCGCAATGGGGCGAAGAACCCCCGGGCCCAGTTCAGGAGCGAGATCACCGTCGACACGGTGATCAACTCCTCGCTGGTCGCCGACCCCCTGCGCCTCTTCGACTGCTCGCCCATCACCGACGGTGCGGCGGCGGTGATCGTGGCGCCGCTGGACCGGGCGCGCGAGTTCACCGACACTCCCATCCGCGTGCTCGGCAGCGGGCAGGCGACCGACACCATCTCGCTGCACGACCGCCGGGACATCTGCACGCTCGACGCCACCATGGTGGCCGGGGAGCGGGCGTTCCATGCTGCGGGGGTGGAGCGAAGCCAGATCGACATGATCGAGGTCCACGACTGCTTCACCATCGCCGAACTCTGCGCCATCGAGGATCTCGGGTTCTGCGCCAAGGGCCAGGCGGGCCTCCTCACCGAAGAGGGTGCCACGGCGCTGGACGGGGATTTGCCGGTCAACCCGAGCGGCGGTCTGAAGGCCTGCGGGCATCCCGTGGGCGCCACGGGTATCAAGCAGATCTACGAGATCGTCACCCAGCTACGCGGGGAGGCAACCGGTCGCCAGATCGACGGCGAGATCGGCATGACGCATAACGTGGGCGGGACGGGCGCCACCGTCGTCTGCCATATCCTGGGGGTGTGAAACAATGTCAGTTGCACGATTCTGGAGAAAACAGCCGCAGCGCTACAACCTCGAAGGGACGCGCTGCGAGACGTGCGGGCGGGTGTTCTTCCCTCCCCGCACCTTCTGCCCGGACTGCCGGCGCGACGGGAAGATCGTCGAGCACCGGTTCACCGGCACCGGCACAGTTGTCACCCACACCGTCATCCGGACGGCGAGCGAGCAGTTCGATGCGCAGACCCCGTATGTGCTCGCCATCGTCCAGCTGGATGAGGGGCCGCGTCTCACTGCGCAGGTGATCTGTGCACCGGAGGAGGTCTCCATCGGGATGCTGGTGAAAAAGGCCTTCCGCAGGATCGGGGCGGAAAGCGCAAGCGGCCCGCTCTACTACGGCACAAAATTCGTGCCCGTCGAATAACCTCTTTTTTTAGTGCGGTGGTCGCACCTCGATGTCGTAGACCGCGTGGTGCTGCGACGGCGAGTAGGATCGTACGACGCGCTCATGAATCGCCCCGCCGGTATGCGCCTCGATCCGGGGGAGATATATGCCCATCTCCGACTGCAGGGCATAGAAATGGATCCAGCCCCCCTCCCTGCAGAGATCGAAGGCGGTCTCGAGGAACTGTGCTGACATGAGGGGGAGGTTCATGACCACGCGGTCCCACTGCAGGCTGCACACCCGCCCGATACGGTGCGCATCGGCGAGCATGGGGACGACATTGCGCACGCGGTTTCCACGCAGGTTGTCTATCATGAGGTGCACGGCGCCGGGGTTGATGTCGGAGGCGAAGACGACGGCGGCTTTCTGTGCGAGCGTGATGGCAAACGGCCCCACCCCGGCAAAGAGGTCGAAGACGCGCTCTCCCTCGTCCACGAGATCGAGCACCCGCTGGCGTTCGTTGGCGAGGCGCGGGGAGAAGTAGGCGACGGCGAGGTCGATCTCGAAGCGCAGCCCGTATTCGATATAGCGCGTCCGGGTGGTGTCCTCTCCCGCCAGCAGCGTAAATGCCCGCGTCCGGTACGCTCCCTCCACCGCACTCTCGGGATAGAGCACGGTGTGCAGGGAGGGCCGCGCCGCAAGAAGGCGCCGGGCGCCCTCTGCATCCCGCTCGTGGAGCAGCGCAATGCCCCCCACGAGTTCGTGGCGGGGGAGCTTTGCGGGCTGCGTCCGCTCCTCGAAGTCCGCCCGCTCCGCATGCTCGATCCGCTCGGTCACCGGGACGAGGAGGAATTCGCCGTCACGCTCCGGTTTGAGGGTGCGGTCGAGGAGGTCCCGCTCCTTGAGGGCCCGCCGCACCGTCTCCGCGTCCGCGGTATGCACCCTGATGCTCCATTGCTCCCGTCTGATCCCGACCACCTGCCATCTTTATTGGAAGGCGCTAAAATGTATGCATGGATGATTATCTCGACAGGCTAAAAAAAGGGACGCTCAAGCTCTACGCCCTCGAGACAAGCCTGCCGCCCGAACAAGCGGTTGCCGTGCGACGGGCGTTTATCGAGGAGGAGACGGGAACGCCGCTTCCCCGCCTCGGGGCCTTCTCGATCGACATCGAGCGTGTGGTGAAGCGCAACTGCGAGAACATGATCGGGGCGGTGCAGGTCCCGGTGGGGGTCGCCGGGCCTCTCGCGGTGCGCGGGGAGTATGCGGACGGCGCATACTGGCTCCCCCTCGCCACCACCGAAGGCGCCCTCATCGCATCGGTGAACCGTGGCTGCCGGGCGGTGACCGCGGCGGGGGGCGCCGAGGTCCGCATCTTCCGCGACGGCATGACGCGTGCGCCGGTCTTCGCCACGCGGTCCGCCGCCCACGCGCACGAGACGGTCCGGTGGGTGGAGGCGCATATCGATCGTTTGCGCCACGCGGCAGAGTCGACGACCTCGCACGGCAAATTGCTGGACATCGTAGCCTTCGTTGCCGGCACCAGCGTGTTCGTGCGCATCGAGTTCGACACCAAGGATGCCATGGGCATGAACATGGTCACCATTGCCAGCGAGAAGGTCGCAGGTGTGATCGAGGCGGCGACGGGCGCGCACCTGGTGGCGCTCTCCGGCAACCTCTGCACCGACAAGAAGCCGGCGGCGGTGAACGGGATCCTGGGCCGGGGCAAGACCATGGTGGCCGGGGTGTTTCTCGGGGACGACCTGATCGCCGATGTGCTCAAGACCACCGCCGCCGCGCTCGCCGAGGTGAATTACCGCAAGAACCTGGTGGGCTCCGCACGTGCCGGATCGCTCGGGTTCAACGCCCACGCCGCCAACGTCATCGCCGCGATGTTCATCGCCTGCGGGCAGGATCCCGCTCACGTGGTCGAGGGGAGCAGCACCATGACCACGGTGGATCCCGTCGAGGGGGGATGTTATGTGGCGGTGACCATCCCCGCCCTGCAGGTGGGCACCGTGGGCGGCGGCACCGGGATCGATTGCCAGCGGGAATGCCTCTCCCTGCTCGGGGTGGCCGGGGGCGGCGACCCGCCGGGCAGCAATGCACGGGCATTCGCGGAGATCGTCGCTTCAGGGGTCCTCGCCGGGGAACTCTCCCTGCTGGGGGCGCTTGCCGCCGGCCACCTCGCCCGGGCGCACAAATCGTTGGGCCGGGGGTAATCTCCCTTCTTTAATAGACGAACCACTTCATCATCACGATGGCGTCCTCGCCGTCGGAGTAGTAGTCTGCGAGGACGAACACCTGCTCGTAGCCGAGGTGTTCATAGAACCGGCGCGCCCGCGTGTTCGACGCCCTGACCTCGAGCTGGATGCCCGCGGCCCCGAGCAGCAGGCACTCCAGCTCTACCCGGTTGACGAGCCTTCGCCCGATCCCGCGCGACCGGACGGAGGGCTCGACGGCAAGGTTCAGGATGTGGCCGTAGACCTCCACGCCGGTGTCTTCCACCCCGGCGGCCACGAAACCGGCGATATGGGACTCGTTTTCCGCCACGAAGAACGTCCTCGGGTAAAAATGGAGGCTCTCGGCCAGTACGTCCCCCTCCCAGGGATCGGGGAATGAGGCTCGTTCAATGGACGTAATCTCTTGCAGATCGTCGGGGCGGGCTCTCCTGATATGAACGTCGTGGGCAGTCATCGCTCTGTCCGGGATACTCCTATTATGGTTCTCGCCGTACATTAGTACGTCCTTTTCAAAGATGTTACGGCAGGATACCTATGGTCCGCATACATAGATTCTCAGCATTACGGCCCCGAGGGGACGAAGCGGCGCGAATTGCCTCGGTCCCCTACGACGTGGTGACCACCGGGGAGGCGCGGGAGATCATCGAGCAGAACCCAAAGAGTTTCCTGCGGGTGATCCGGTCCGATGCCGAGCTGCCCGAGACCGATCCGGCAGACGATCGGGTCTATGCGCGGGCGAAGGAGAACCTCGACGCCATGATCGAACGCGGCCAGCTCCTGCGGGACGATGCCCCCTCCCTCTCCATCTACCGGGTCAAGGAGGGCGGCACGATCTATACCGGCCTTGTGGCGTGCCTGGAGACGGAGGACTACGCGGAGAACCGCATCCGGCGCCACGAGCATACCCGCTACGATAAGGAGGAGGACCGCTCCCGGCATATCGACACCACCAACGCCAATACCGGGCTTGTCGTCCTGCTCTACCGCGACCCCGGGGCGATCTTTGCCGCCATCGCCGCCATGATCCAGCACCGGGAGCCCGACGCGACCGTCAAGACCCCCAAGGGGGAAGTCCACGAGATCTTCCGGATCGACGACCCGGACGACCTCGCAATCCTCGAAGGCCTGTTTTCCCCGGAGGACAACCTCTATATCGCCGATGGGCACCACCGCGCGAAGTCGGCGGTCAACGTGGCCGAACGCCGCCGGCAGGCGGGCGCGCTCACCCCCGAAGCGGCACGGTTCATCGGGGTGCTCTTTGCCGAAAACCGGGTGAAGATCCACGGCTACAGCCGCCTTGTCCGGGACATCGGTTCGTATACGCCCGCATCGTTCCTCGACGCCCTGTCCTCGACGTTCACGGTCACATCCTACGGCGAGATCGATGATACGGTCTTCTGCGTCCCGCCGCTCCGTGAATTCGACGAGCCGACCCATGTCATTCACATGTACCTGCAGGGGCGGTGGTACGAGCTCAGCTGCCCCGTGCGGAACGCCGACGATACCATCGGCTCCCTCGACGTCTCGATCCTGCAACGCGAGGTGCTCGAAGGGATGCTCGGCATCACCGACCCCCGCGCCGATCCCCGGGTCCAGTACCTGGGGGGCAACCGCCCGCTTGCCGACCTCGAGGAGCGCGTGGACAGCGGCGAATACATCCTCGCATTTTCCATCCAGCCGGTGAATATCGAGACGGTGCTGGCAATCGCGGACGAGGGCGGCGTGATGCCCCCGAAGTCCACCTGGTTCGAGCCCAAGCTCCTGAGCGGGCTCGTGCTGCACACCCTTGACTGAACCACCCCCTTTATCTCCTTTCGGGGATGCGGAAAGGAAGTCTTTTCAACCTCATTTTGCAGACTAGTGTAGCAATGATCAGCATCGCTCTCCCGAAAGGAAGCCTCGAAGCACAGACGCTCCAGCTCTTCAAGGAAGCGGATCTCGAAGTGAGGCGGACGGATCGCGACTACAACCCGGTCATCAGGGATGCCCGGATCGGGAAGGTGAAGATCCTCCGCCCGCAGGAAATCCCCTCGTTTGTCCAGAAGGGCTACTTCGATCTGGGCGTCGCCGGGATCGACTGGGTGGAGGAGTCGGGTGCGACCGATGTGGTGGAGGTCGCGAACCTCTCCTACAGCAAAACCGGCGAGGGGAACGTCCGCATCGTGGTTGCCGTGCACACCAGCGAGGACATCGATAATGTGCGCCGGATCCGCCCGGGCAGCCGCGTCACCACGGAGTATCCGCGGATCACGCAGCGTTTTTTCGATGAGCTCGGGATCGACGTGCAGCTTTTTCCCTCCTACGGGGCATCGGAGGCGAAGGTGCCCGACCTGATGGACGTGGTCGTCGACCTCACGGAGACCGGCAGCACGCTCCGGAAAAACGGGCTCAAGATCATCGGCCAGATCATGGAGTCGCACACCGCCGTCCTCGCCAACCGGGAGAGCTGGGAGGACCCGGTTAAGCGCAGGGCGATGGAGGAGATCCGCACCCTCCTGATGGGCGTGATCGACGCCCGCCACCAGGTGCTCCTCTCGCTCAACGTGCCCTCCGGGCAGCTTGAGGCGGTGATCGAACGCCTCCCGGCGATGAAGATGCCGACGGTGAGCAGGCTGCACGGGATCGAGTATTTCAGCGTGCAGACGGTGGTCACCAAGGGAGAGGTCAACGCCCTCATCCCGCGGCTGCAGGAGGCGGGGGCGGAGGATATCCTGGAAATCCCCATCACCAAGATCGTGCGGTAGCGGTGTGTGCATTCCGTCGTCCCGGGGAACTGCGGGGCCCGGTGTGCGCGGCCTCGCACTGCGGACCGTGCCGGCACCCCGGTTTGCGTCACCGGGAAAATTGCCTGATCGGGCGAGAATAGTGCCCTGCCCACCCCGGGACAGCGCCATTTGCCAACGTTTATATGGTTCCACTTAAAAGTAAGAATTGATTAAGGATACTCAATATGGATTATCGCAGTTTCCTGGTACTTATAATCGTTGCGCTCTGCTTTATGTGTGGCTGCATCACGGCACCTGCAGCCGAGAGTACGCTGGAGGGCGAGGGCATCACCGATATCACCCTGCCCGCGGAAGTATACCGGGTCACCCTCGGGTATGCCCTTGACGACCTCGCCTTTGCCCAATCCGAGGGATTCCTGCCAGCGGAGAATATGGCCATCCACCAGATCAATGGTGCCGGCGTGGAGCTTGACGGGACCGCGACCGTCTGGATCCTGGGCGCCACCACGCGGGACAACGCCACCGCGCTCCTCGTCTATGACGCGTATGCCTGGAAGGCGTACTCGTGGCCCGAGCAGTTCGGCACGCCCGCCATCGACATGGACGCAATCATGAGCCCGGAGGATCTCTTCGCAGCACAGGGCGAAACCATGCAGGAACTGCTGGAGATCTCGGAGGCAACAGAGATCAGCCTCGAGCTCATCGACGGGGTATACCGGGTCTATGCCAGAAACGGAGCCCGGATGAGCGACCTGTCTTTCGACGCAGAATCAGGGGAGTTGATCCTATCAGAGTGATGGATGACAGCGCGATGCTTTCCGTGGATTTTCTGGCCGGGTTCACCATCTTCATTCTCGCCCTCATCATGGTGATCAACATGGTCCCGGGCATCATGATCGGCCTCGAGAGCCAGAACATCGACTACGATGCGGTCGCCTACCGCACGGGGGTCATCCTGGTGGAGGACCCGGGCTGGCCCGCCAACCCCCCCTGGGAGCTGAAAGACGAATACCACAAGGACGATATCCACCGCCTGGGCCTCGCGGTCTCCGCAAACACCCCCAACGTGCTTTCCCGCGCGAAAATCAACCGATTTTTCAATGATTCATTTTTTACCGACGAGGACTACGGGCAGAAGGTGATCTTCGCCGACATGCCCTACGCTCCCTATGCCTACAATATTGCCCTCAAGGTCGGCGATGAATTGCTACCACCGCGGGGCGATGACGTTCCCAAACGAAGCTACGGCTACATCCGCCGCCTGGTAAAGGTGAAGGAGCCGCATTATGCTTCAATAGACTGTACTAATTTAGTCCGTTCAGAAACTGAGGAAAATCGGACCACTACATATTTCTCTGTGGAGCTCGACTACGCCAAACTCTACGATAAATCGATTAGCGAGGCGTACCGGATCGATCCCCGGTTTGAGCCTGTCAATATCACATTTGAGAACTTCGATCAGAGTTTGAACTCTACAGATACCAATGAGGTGTGGCTCAACGGGACCCGGTTCTACAAAGAGGGGGTTGCTGGAGAGATCCCCTTCGGGTATGATATACAGGACGACGAATCCTATCAGCTCATTCTGGAGGATAACAGTGGTGCTACTACCTATCACACCCTTGATGATCATTGCCAGCTCAATGACGTCTCGAAAATCCGGTTGATACTCGCACCGCCGCTTCCATTCGCCTATGAGACCGACACGGTTTTGACGGTCAAAATGAGCCTTGACTACGATTTCATTGATGTGAATAAAACAAAACAATTCATCAACGGCACATTCGAATATAATTATCAGGATCCCGATAATGTGATGACCCTGCCCACCCTTACGGACGGCGTCCTGGAGGTGTGTGTATGGTAAACGACCAGGCCCAGATGTACACCCTCGAGGGGTTCGCCGCCGGCGTGCTCATGCTGTTGACCGCCTACCTTGTGCTGGGCACCACCACGGTGTACACGCCCGGTGACGTGCATATAACGGACATGCAGCTCCAGCAGCTGGGCAGCGATGCGCTGGCGATGATGGATTTGCCCGACACCGAGCCGGAGATCTACGGGAGCGGCGAGAACATCCTTGAAAAACTCATCGTAACGGACAACAGCACCGATTTCAGGACATATTTTTTGGATAACATCACACGAACGACCGACCCGAAAAAAACGGTTGTCAACGATATCCAGTTCAATGCGACGATCTATTATCGGATGGAATCTCCGCCCGTAAATGAAAGCGAAATTCAGAGTTATCATTTCTGCAGCTCAGGCAATGACGCCCGTAGTGATTTAGTGAGCAGGGAGCCTGCGGTGCGGGTTACGAGGTTCGTCACGATCGATGCAAAACATTATCCTCCGAATCCCAAGCCTCAAATAACCCTGAATCATGATGTTGATGAACGTGCGCAGGTGGTGCTCCTGGAGGTGCTGCTATGGAGAGGTTGAACGACGAGGGCCAGTGGATCGTGCTGATGGGCTTCATGGTCTGCGTCGGGATCTTTTTCCTTGCCATCATCATCGCCCAGTCGACGGTGGTGGGCCAGACGACCTCCGAGGGCGTGCTGGAATTCCCGAAAAACGACATCCAGGACCTGCGCAGTGAGATGATTGAGATCGCCAAGAATTGGGAACAGTATGTTGGTGATGGAGAAGCTGATGATATAATGAAAGATCTCGTCACCCTCTCCATGGTTCGAAAAAATACCGTGGTGAAGTATGCTCCCGATTATTCTTCAGATCCTACCTTCAAGACGGGGGCGATGTCCGACTCCTATAACAGTTATACCCGGATTAAAATTCATTTCAACAATGGAGTGACCGAATATGATGAGACGTTCCTGCTATCGCGACCGAAAACACCTTGATGAAGAGGGCCTTTCCAGCCTGCTCGAGTACATCACCGTCTCCGGCGTACTGGTGGTGCTGCTGGTCATCGTCATGTTCGCCGTCAACGCAGCCTTCATCTCGGGCCCCTCCGACACCCTCAAGTTCCACAGCTTCACCGATATCGGCAACGGGGTCAGCGTCCGGATCGTGGACCTCTATGTCATCGCCCCCGGCAACGGAACGATCACCACGAAGTTCGACCTCCCCGACGACGTGGCGAAGCAGGAATACTGGGTGCAGCTCGACGGCGAGGGTGCAGCACAGCGGATCATCGTGACCGACTACAACCTCCGCAGCAGCATCGCGCTGGGAGGCATCGGGGCGACCCGCCCGGTGACCGGAGAGACGACCGGCAACGGACTGAACAGGATTTCCTATGACTCGAGTGGGTATACATGAGCATACAAAGGATATTTCAAATGGACGAGAGTGCGGTTTCCGAATCGATCGGGTTTATCATCATTTTCTCCATCGTGGTCGCCGGCATCGGATTGGTCTCCCTCTACGGGTACCCGATGCTGCTCCAGCACCAGATCGGGGCGGACGAGCGCACCATGGAGCAGACGATGATCACGATCCAGAACGACATCAAACTGCTCACCTACAGCAACGTGCCCTACAAGGACACGGCCCTGCGGGTCTCCGGCGGGGCCCTGACTGTGCATAAGAAGGCAGACTCAAGCCAGAAATTCAATTTTGAATGGTGGGATAACGGGACCTGGGAAGATTTGCACGCTGACTTCATCAATTTCAAACCCGGCGAATTGCGCTACGTCTCCGACCAGGGGACGGCGGTTATCTCCTTTGAGAACGGGGCGGTGGTAAAGCGGCAGCAGGACGCATCGGGTTCGGTCATGCTCGCAGAACCGCGCTGGTTCTATGATGACGACACGGATACCCTCGTCATCTTCCTGATGAGGCTCGATTCCTCCCGGGCTCTCTCCCTCAACGGCATCGGCAACCTCCAGATGAGCAGGAATGAGAACAGCTTGCTGGCCCGGACTATAGAATTTGTAGATCCAACACACGTTGCCGTAACCTATGATCCAGATACTGTCAATGACTATTCCCAGGCATGGAAGAACTACTTCAGTGGATCGTCAATAGCTCCAAACGGCTTGGGCCCCCATAATGGCAAAGAATATACCATATCAAATGTGAAACGGGTGTTCGTCAAGCAGTACGATATCACCATCACCAATATCTGAACTTTTTTTCGAAAAATGAGAGACGGGGAGCATTTTCAGTTTCCCGAATGATAACACGTTGCGGCACACGCCGGGAAAATTATTCGGCCCCTCAGAGATAGCCGTTTCTGCGGAGCCACTCCACCTGCGGGCCCGTGTAGCGGTAGACGATGTCGCACTTCTCGTCCTGGAAACTCCAGGGGATCACGATGAGCACGTCGCCCTCGCGGATCCAGACGCGCTTTTTGATCTTGCCCTTGATCCGCCCGACACGCGTGACGCCGTCGAAGCACTTGACCCGGATGTGGTTTGCGCCCAGCATCAGGTCCGCCATGCCGAACATCTCGTTGTTCCGTTTGTTCGGGAGGCGCACGCGAATGATCGCCGGCTCTTCCCCCCCGCCCGGTTTATGTTTCCTCGTATTGTTGGCCAGGTGTCTCACTCCGTGAACGATATCTGATTTTCTTTTAGTATGCACTGCTACAATAAAAAGGATACCCATAAAACGCGGCTGCTGTATCCTCGAAACCCCTCTCCGGGAGAGGTGGTTCTCTCATTCGGCAATGCACGCCGCTTCCGCAGGGCCCGGGCGGTCCCGTCCTCACCCTTTCCCCGCCCGGCCGCGTGTCGAAGGCAGTGCGGCCCGGATCGCCTCCAGGGGTTCCCGTGCAAGCCTGCCTTTCCTGCCCCTGACCTCCCGGACGCCCACCCTGCACTCGCTGGTGGTGAGGACATAGCTCGCCTCGAAGAAATCGAGCCCGCCCTGGACGAAATCCACCAGCTCGACGGCCACGTGGGGTGCATCGACGGGGGAGCGGGAGGTGACGGGAAGGACGCGGAGCGTCACCGCGTCCTCCCATTCGATCACCACCACCGGGCGTACCTTCGCGTCCCCTCTCCCATCGACGCGAACCTCCGCCTGCAGCACGTCGCCTTCCCGGTAGGCAGCCATTCCGGAGTATAATCTGGCCCGGAACCCGATAAATCGATTGGTTTCGTGCGGCCCGGGATGCGCTCAGGCGGGAGCGGGGCCGTTTCCCCGCACCGCCAGCAGCCGGGACAGGTAGAGTTTCGCCCACCCGAAGGCCGCAAGCCCGCCGGCAATATCGCCGATCACGATGCCCCACCAGACGCCCTCCACGCCGAACCCCATCACGTGTGCGAGGAGGTAGGCGAAGACGGCGATGAAGATAAACGACCGCAGGACGTTGAGGAACAGCGAGGTGAACCCCTTGCCTACCCCCTGGAAGAGCGAACTGGAGATCGCGCCGGGGGGCACGAACGGATAAAAGAAACACATGGTCCTGAGGAAGGCGACCAGCGGGACTGCAAGGGGGGCGCTTTCGGGGGAATAGGTGAACAGCACCGCGATGCACGGGGCGAGCAGCCAGGTGATGGCGCTCGTCGTATTGCCGATCCCCACCCCCAGTTTCGTTGCATAGCCGTGGATCAGCTCCATGCGCTCGAAACGGCGGGCTCCGAACGCGGCGCCCGTGACGGAGACCACCGACGTGCCGAGGCCGATGATGGGGATGATGGCGAACATCACCACCCGCCACCCCGTGGTGTACACCGCCACCGCATCCGTCCCGCCGACGCCGACCAGGATGACGTTGAGGATGATGGTGACTGAGGCCATCATGAAGAATTCCAGGCTCGCCGGGAAGCCCACCGTCAGGATATCGGCCACGGTACCCGTATCGTACGCAAAATTCGCGGGGGAGAGCGTGACATAGGTATCGCGCCGGATGAAAAACCAGTAGAGCAGCAGCGCCGAGACAGCGGCGATGGAAATGACGGTCGCCAGTGCGGCCCCGGCGACGCCGAGCCCCGCCTGATAGATCAGGAGGGGATCGAGGATCATGTTGAGCACCGACGAGAGCGCCATTGCATACATCGTCCGCCGGGTGTCGCCCTCGCCCCGCAGGATGGCGTAGGCGATATTGCTGAAAATGACGAAGACGGCGCCGCCAAAGACAATTTTCCCGTAGTCCGCTGCAAGCCCCGCCACCTCGCCCGCCCCGAGGGCCAGGAATAGCGGCTCGGCGAAGGCCACGAGGGGGGCGGTGAGCACTGCGGAGATGAGCACCGCGAGGAGCACCGCGTGGAGGGCTACGTTGTCGGCGCCCGCCCGGTCCCCGGCCCCGATACGCCTCGCTACCGCCGAGGTGACGCCTGCCCCGACCCCGATGCCCATCCCGACGAGCACCATGAAGACCGGGCCGGCGAACCCCACGGCGGCGAGCGCGTCAGGGCCAAGGCCGGCGACCCATGCTGCATCGACGATCTGGTAGAAGGAGAGCAGCACCATGGCGATGATCATGGGCCATGCGAGTTCGACGATGGCCTTCTTCGGGTCGCCGGTGAGGATATGGACGCCTCTGGTCGCCTTTTCCTGGAATTTTTCTGGTTCTGCGGTCATGGAAGTACTGGATGCGGCTCGGCTGGCGGTACTATGCCCGTATCTCTCGACAGCCGAGCAGAAAAAAAGGGTGGTGCCGGGCGGATCGGGAACCTGCGGGAATCGCGGCGGGGCTCTTCAGGAATGCGCGAACAGCCGGGTCATCCTGCCGTGTGCAAGAGCGCTAAACCCCAGCCCGCCCGCGCAGTCGAACAGGCCGAACAGCACGAGCTGGGTGGTGGTCAGCTGGCCGGCAATACTCTCCCAGACGGCGCCGAGGTTCTGGAGTGGTCCGCCGGCGCCGGGCAGACCGCATTGTACGGAAAGTGCCAGAAGAAGTACCTGGGTGATGAGTGCCCCCATGGCGACATGGCAGGCGAACGCGGTGATATCCCCCTTCATATTCATATTTTTCTTTTCGGGCTACATCAACATTTGCCGGAAGTGGTTGGGTGCCCCGCCCGCCGCCTGCGGGAACAACTGGCGTCTCCTCCGTGTCCCCTTGCGGTTCCGCGGAGCAGTCCTGCTGCCAAACTACTGCAGGAATGGGCTGATAAGCTCTATTACCCGGCCAGGGTTTTTATCCACATAGCAATATTTTAATATCTTTCTGGCTATCCTATGTCGTAGCGTCCCACTGGGGGTGAAGTGTTTGACAAAAGAGAAGGTGCGGGTTAAGCGTCTCGGGGTCTGGTCGGTTGCACTATTCTTTGCAGTCCTGAGTGCGCTGTATGGGCTTGTCGCAGGGATTCTCGCCGTGGTAGCGACCGTTCCCGTGATTGATATCGGACTTATCGGTGCGATCGGCGCGGGTATCGCCGGCATCCTCATTGCCATGGTCGTCTGGGCGATCGGGGGGTTCATCGGCGGGGCCATCGCGGCCGTCGTCTACAACCTCGTGTTTGCCGTCCAGGGCGGCATCGAGGTCGACCTGGATGTGGAGAGCGTCGGAGGGCGGCCCTGAAACTCACCACTTTTCTCACCCGGCGGGTATCCCCTCCGAAAACGCCGGATTTCTCCCGGGATGTTCTTCGTACGCCATCGCGCAGATACCCCAATCCCTAATACCCGGTATCTCCCACGCTCTCGGGAAGACGTGAAACGATGAACACGATCGGGCTTATCGGGGGGATGAGCTGGGAGTCGTCCCTTGCCTATTACCGGAGTATCAATGAGGAGGTGAGCCGCAGATTTGGAGGTCTCCATTCGGCGGCATGCATGCTTTATTCCTTTGATTTCGCGCACATCTCAACGCTGATGCACGAGGGGGAGTGGGATGCGATCGCCGCTCTCCTTGTGCATGCCGCCCGTGCACTGGAAAAAGGCGGTGCGAAGTGCCTGCTCATCTGCACCAACACGATACACATCCTTGCGGACCGGCTACAGGCAGAATGTACCGTCCACCTCATCCACATCGCCGATGTCACCGGTGCGCAGATCGTTGCAGACGGCCGGAAAACCGTCGGCCTGCTGGGGACACGCCTCACGATGGAGGGTGCATTTTACCGGCAAAGACAGGAGGAGGAGTTCGGGATTGAGGTGATTGTGCCCGGGGACTGCGACCGGGAATTCGTCGACCGGATCATCTTTGACGAGATCTGCCGCGAGCTGTTCGATGTCTCTTCGCGCGCAGCCATGGCGGCGATCATCGATAGGCTCGGGCAGCAGGGTGCAGAGGCGGTGGTGCTTGGCTGCACCGAGATCCCCCTGCTCATCAGGCCGGATGCTCGCAAAGGATTCCGTCTGCGAATGGCTCTTTTTCGGGCCGAATTCGGATGAGGCGACCGGAACCTACTTCACCCCCTTCGTGGAGGCCGCCCGCGAGGCCCGCGCCTGCGGCGCCCTGCCTTCAAACCCCATCTTCACCCTCAGGACCCGGGATGGTGGTGAGTTCGTCGGTCAGTGCGGCCTGCTGGCCATCGATGCCAGCCCCGGCGCCTACCTCATCGGCTACCAGATCGACGATTCGTGCTGGAACCGGGGCTACGGCACTGAAGCCTGCGGTTTTCTCGTGTACTATGCGTTTCTCGTGGCAGGGGCGTACCGCCTGAACGGGGACTGTGCCGCGGGCAATACCGGTTCGAGGCGGGTGATGGAGAGATGCGGCTTTGTTGCCGAAGGCTGCCAGCGGAAGTACTGGCACGCACGCGGCGGATTCCACGACCGCCTCCTGTTCGGCCTGCTCGCCGACGACCTCGATGCCGCCCGCCGGCATTCGCTTGCCGCATCGTTTGCCGCCAACCCGGGCTAAAGACCCGCGGCGGCACACCCGTCCCATTCATCCCGGCGGACCCCGATATACTATGCATATCCCATGCCCCGCGATGCCCGCGTCTCCATCGTGTCCGCCCTTGCCGCCGCAGTGCTCTTCGGAGCGGGCGCGCCGCTCTCCAAACTGCTGGTCGGGGGTGTCGCCCCTCTGACACTCAGCGGGCTTTTGTATCTCGGTGCAGGCCTGGGCATGAGCGCCTATTTCGTGCTCACCGCATGGCGGAGCAACAGGCGGAGAAGCGTCGAGGCACCGCTGGTGCGAACAGACTACCCCCTGCTCGCGCTCTCGCTCGTCCTCGGCTCGATCCTGCCCACGGTCATCCTCATGATGAGCCTTGCGTGCACCCCCGCGGTCACCGCCTCGCTGCTGCTCGGCTTTGAAGCGGTGGTCACCACGTTCGTTGCGTCCGCCATGTTCAGGGAGCCCGTGGGAACGCGCATCTGGGGCGCCCTCGCCCTCATCACCCTCGCCTGCATGGCGCTCACCTACAGCCCTGGCTCCGCGCTCGGGTTCTCCCTCGGGGCCTTCGGCGTGCTGCTCACCTGCGTCTTCTGGGGGATCGAGGTCAACATCAACCGTGCACTCTCCGGCAAAGATCCCGTGCGCATCGTGGTCATCAAGGGCTGGGCGGCAGGGGCGATCATGATGGCGGCGGCCGTGCTGCTGGGCGAAACGCTCCCCGCCCCGCACACGGTGATGGCGGCGATGGCGGTGGGCTTCCTCTCCTTCGGCGGGATGATGGTCCTCTGCTACCTCAGAGCGCTGCGCGGCCTCGGTGCCGCACGGACCGGGGCGATATTCGGGATCAATCCACTCTTCGGTGTCATTCTTTCTTTTATAATTTTCCGGGAGATCCCGGGCACGGCGGTCTTCCTCGCGCTTCCCCTGATGGCGGGAGGGCTCTTTCTGATGCTCTCCGAGCGGCACTGCCACATCCACCACCATCCCGCGGAGGCGCACGAGCACCGCCACCGCCATGATGACGGCCACCACGACCATTGCCATGCTCCCGGCGACCCGCCGCGTGACCGCCAGGGGTACCATTCCCACCTCCACGCCCACGAGGCAGTCGCCCACGAGCACCCGCACCACCCCGACACCCACCACCGCCACCGGCATGGTTGAGCTGCAGCCCCGGTGCCCCATCCGGCAAGAATATCGATGATCCCGCCCACGTGGATCAAGAAGTAGACGCGCGATGAGTCTCGTGATAGCATTTGTTGGGGAAAACGGCGCCGTGATGGCGGGCGACAGGAGATCGGTCTTTTTTCTCGGAAACGATGCAAGCGTCGAACGCCTCGAGCGGGAACTCTATTCCGGCCGTATCGTTGCCGACGAGGACCTGCACCGGCGCAGCGATGCGATCGGCATCCGGCTGTTCGTCTACGACGACCGGTGCAAGGTGGCGTTGCGCAATGGCGTGCTGGTCGGAGAAGTGACCTCGAGCGAGGGCGGAAAGGTGCGCAAACGGCGGGTCTATGCCGCCGCCGGGAGGTACGTCATCGCCGAGTTCGAGGCCGGGGAGGGCACCGTGACACAGCAGGGCGAAGGGAGCGTCTTCGTGGTATTCGGCAGCGAGATCGCCAAAAAAATTACCGATGCGGTCATACAGGCGCACTGGAAGCGCGGCGGACTTGCGCAGGCGGTGGCGGTCATCAGGCGTGCCATGGAGAAGGCGGGCAGGGAGACGGCATCGGTGAGCAGGGAATGCGATCTGCTGCAGACGACCGAGCGGGCGGATATCGACGCCCTGCTCGCCGAAGACCTGGGCTGAAAGGCAGACGCTCCCCCCATACGAATGCATATATACCGGCCGCACACCTATTCGCTCCATTCACCGGAGAGGATCAGATGCGGGGATGGGTGGTGATTCTGGTGGTTGTTTGCGTGGCGCTCGCTGCCATCGCAGGCGGCGTTGTGGTCGAAAATGAAACGGCGGCGGTTACAGGCGAGCCCGATCAGGGCGAACCGGCGCTGTACGGGGATGTGCTGGCCTACCAGGAGCTGGACAACGAGACCTTCGACATCATGCTCCTTGACCTGACGACCGGAGAGGTGAGGCGGATCACCGGCGATGCAGACGACAGCATGTATCCCTCCCTCTACGAGGACCGTCTGGTCTGGGAGGACTACCGGGGCGGAAGTGCTGACATCTACCTCTGCAACCTGACCACCGGCGACGAGGTGCGGATCACGAACGGGTCCGGCGAGGAGCTCGATCCTGCCGTCTGGGGCGACCGCATCGTGTGGGCGGAGAACCGCAGCGGGAATTTTGACCTTTTCGTCCACAACATCGCCACGGGAGAGACCGCCCGGATCACGGACCATCCCGCCGACCAGAGGGAGCCGGCACTCTGGGGCGATGTTGTGGTCTTTGCCGACAACCGCTACGATGACTGGGACATCTTCCTGTACGATCTCTCCACCGGCGAAGAGCGGGAGGTGTGTATTATCCCGGGTGCGCAGGGCTCGCCTGCCATGCACGGTGATCTGGTGGTCTGGACCGATACGCGTGGAGAAGTGAAGGGGATCTATGGCTGCACCCTGTCCGGCGGCACCGGCGTGCCGATCCTCACCGGACCAGTCGACCGGCATGCGCCGGCAGTCCGGGATGATACCCTCGCCTGGCATGATGAACGGTCGGGTTCGCAGGACATCTATCTCGGCGAGATGGTCGAGGGCGATGGTGCAGGGCCCGCGGGCGGGTGAGGCCCCGGCGTGCGGTGTGTCACGCTCAGGATGGTCGGGGGTTTATTCATCGTCCCACGAGTGGGAGAGCACCACACGGACGGGTTCCCGGAGCGCAAGCCCGCACCGGGGGCACCGGTACGTGTCCTGGCAGGGGCCGTGGCAGCAGCACGATGATTGAAGAAAAAACTCGGCCCCGCATTCCGGGCAGCGGCGCAACAGACTCATGATGATTGCATTGGGTGGTTCTGGGCAAATAGGTTGAGGTTTTTTTGCTCATCGCCGGCATCGTTCGCGGGTGCTGTGTGCGAGGCCGCATGCGGGTGAAAACAGTGCGATGCACGCAGTTTCGCGGACCTGCGAAAAGCATATAATAAGTTGTATATATTATAAAATATTTTTTGAGCTCCTCATGTCCCTCAGCAAAGAAGACATGTACCCGCATGTCCGAAAACAACTGCAGAAGTGGTACCCGGAAAACCGGGGCTGGAAAATCCTTGCACGCAATGAAGTGCCCGGCGTCCAGCCTGATTTCCTGATCGAAAAGGAGACCGGCGAGCGAATCGAACGCAGTTTCTGTGCCGTCGAGGTGGTGAAACTGATCACCGAAGACCACCTGAAGCGGATGCGGCATTACATGGAAATCCTCTCCGGCCAGAACGTGTCGATTCTCGAGCACATCCTCGCCGTCCCCTCCGGCACCGACACCTCGTCGGTCCCGCGGGGCGTCTCGGTGCTGCGGATCCCGCACGTCCATGTGGACTGACTGACCGCTCCGAATCAGCCGGTTCCGGGCAGCGTTCCCTCCGGGGGTTGCTCTTCGTAGCAGGCTCTATGATGGGTGCTGCCTGATTTTCGTGCGGTGCACCCGGAAAAAAAGGGAAATGCCGGGCGCCGCGGCGGTATCAGATGCTCATCTTCCGGAAGAGCCAGGCCCCCACAATCGTCATGAACGCGGAGAATGCCGCCAGCACCATGAAGCAGACCGCCGGGTTGATCTGCGCCGTCCCCGTGAGTCCGTAGCGTATCCCCTCCACCCCGTAGGTGAGGGGGTCCAGCATGGTCAGCGGCTGCACCCACGCAGGAAGGCTGCTGATGGGAAAGAGCGCTCCCGAGAGCCCGAAGATAGGGAAGACGACAAAGTTCATGATGAGCTGGAACCCGTGCATGTCCTCCATCCTCGAGGCGATGGCGATGCCGAGAGCGGTAAAGGCGATCCCGATCAGCACCATGAAGAGGAAGGCGATGACAAATCCCGCGGCGCTGGAGAAAGAGAGCCCGATGAACAGAGAGAGCACCAGGATGATCAGCCCCTGGACGAACGCCGTGCTCGCTCCCCCGAAGGTCTGGCCGAGCATGATCTCCAGGCGCGAGATGGGGGCGACCAGCGTCTCCTTGAGGAACCCGAACTGCCGGTCCCAGATGATCTGGATCCCCGCGAACACCGAGGTGAAGAGCACGCTCATGGCCACGATGCCGGGGATGATGAACTCGAAGTAGCCCTGCCCGGTATCGGGGATCTGCACCACCGAATTCAGCCCCAGCCCGAGGACGAGCAGCATGAAGAGGGGCATGCCAAGGCTGCCGATGATCCTGCTCTTCGACCGCAGGTAGCGCTTGATGTTGCGCAGCCAGATGGTGTAGATGATGTCCATGCCTACCTCCCCATCCTGTGATACAGCCGCATGACGTCTCTGCCGGAAGCCGTCTCCTCCCGTATGGACCGCCCGGTGAAGTGCAGGAAGACGTCTTCGAGCGTCGGTTTGCGGACCGAGAGAGAGGTGATGCCGATATCGCGGCTGACAAGCCCGGTCACGATCCCCGGGATGTGCTGCTCGGCGTCCTGCATGGAGAGGACGACCGAGCCGTCCCGGCGCTCGATGTGCGCGATCCACGGGGCGTCCATGCTCCCTGCGACCGCATCGGGGTCGGGAGAGTGGATGGTCACCACGTCCCCGCCGATCTGGTTTTTGAGCGCCTGCGGCGTGTCCATTGCGATAATCCCGCCGTGGTCGATGATCGCCACCCGGTCGCAGAGGCGGTCGGCCTCCTCCATGTAGTGGGTGGTGAGGATGATGGTGATCCCCTTCTCCTCGTTCAGCCGCTCGATGTACTCCCAGAGGTGGTTTCTGGTCTGGGGGTCGAGGCCGAGCGTGGGCTCGTCTAAAAAGAGCACCTTCGGCTCGTGGAGCAGCCCCCGGGCGATCTCGAGGCGCCGCCGCATTCCCCCCGAGTAGGTCTTCACCAGGTCGTGCTGCCGGTCCTGCAGCCCCACGAGGGCGAGCAGCCCGGCTATCTTGGCCCTCCGCCGTTCGCCTGGAATGCGGTAGAGGCGGCCGTGGAAGTCCATGTTTTCGTAGGCGGTTAGTTCTTCGTCCAGGCTCTGGTCCTGGAAGACGATGCCGATGGATGTGCGCACCCCGTCCTGGTCTCGGAGGATGTCATATCCGTTGATCGACGCCTTCCCGGCGGTGGGCCTGAGCATGGTGGAGAGCATGGAGATGGTGGTGGTCTTGCCCGCTCCGTTCGGGCCGAGCAGGCCGAAGATCTCCCCCTCCTCGATGGTAAACGAGATGCGGTCCACGGCGGTCAAATCGCCGAAGGTTCTGGTCAGGTTTTCTGCAGCTATTGCGGGCATGGATGGTGTTCCTCGGTATTGGTGGTACGGGTTGCGGGAGGGCTGTGGTGCCTCGTTCAGAATGGAATGCAGCACTGCGGCTTCCCCGCCCCTGTCTCCGCGCTCACTCTTCGGGTGGCTCCTCCGGTGTCTGGTCGAACATCTGCAGCATCTGCAGGGCTATCTGGCGGAACTTTTCCGCCTTGACGATGGCGATGCCGTGGTCTTCGCGACCGAGGACCATGAGGGTGTCGCCGGGTTTGATCTCGAAGAGATCGCGGGCGTCTTTGGGAATGACGATCTGGCCGCGTTCGCCGACCTTGACCGTGCCGAAAATATGCCCATTTCCGTCGGAGTGGGGGTGTTTGTGGAACATCGCAGGTTACCTCAATGGTGGAGTCGTCTGTCTGTATGCAGTGCGCAATTTCTTCCCTCAGGCCGTACAAGTGGTGCGGTCATCCGCGACGGGCCGGCACCGCAGGAACGCTGCCGTCTCCTCCACGATCACCCACGCCGGCGATCGCTCGATGAGGCTGCGGGTCGTCTCCCGCGGCAGGTGCCCGTCGTCGATGATCAGGGTGCCGTCCGGCTTGGCAATCCGCCGGAGTTCCGTAAGGAATGCACGCGGATTGTCGACCTGATGCACCATGTCCAGCGCATAGACGAGGTCGGCGGTCCCGTCTGGAAGGCCTGAATCGTAGCCGTGAGCCAGCACGGCGGTGACATTGCCGAGCCCCTCCCTTTCGATGCGCCGCGAGACTGCGGCAATGGCGAGCTCGTTGATATCCACCGCATAGATCCTGCCGTGATCCCCGGCGCGCGCCGACGCCGCATGCAGGTAGCTCCCCGGGCCGCACCCGTAGTCCACGACGGCCATGCCCTCCTCGATCCCCATGGGCGTGAGCATCGCTTCGGGGGGCCTGATGGTGTCCCTGAGGCGAAACATCGCCGCCATCAGGCGGAAAGCGATGCCGGACACGCATCCGCCGACCACTGACGTGCCGGAAAGGCGCGAGCCGCGGCAGCGCGGGTCAGAGATCATACTCGATCACCATTTTCATCTAATTCACACATTTCATATTTGTGTGTTTAGTATGAAAAGGTATCGGCCGCGGCACAGGGGTCTGAAGTTGCTGCGATCCCCGCCTCAGAGTCGTTTTGGAACAAACGGATGGTGTGCGTGTACATGCAGGTGCGCAATACAGTTCTCTTCCCTGTTTCGGCAGCTTCTGTCTGCCGGACTTCCCGCGGGGAACCGCATGGATCGGTTGCGCATGGAAGCGCCGGCACCAGGAAGGCAGGCAGGGTGCGTGAGCCGTGGTGCAGGGCAAACCTATTTAGAATGCTGCAACACGGAAGAGACCGTTTTTGGGGTGAATGAACGAATGAAACTTTCAGAATTGAAAATTCCCGGCCTTGGTTTCGGAAAAGATGATCTGGAAAAATTCCTTTCGGGACTGAATTTTCCCGCAGAAAAACAGGACCTGATCACCACAGCGAGAGACAACGGGGCCCCGGATAGTGTCATCGGCGCCCTGGACCGGATACCTGACCGGAGCTATCGTTCCACTGACGATGTGATGAAGGCCTTCGGGAGCAAATGAGCCTCCCGTATCACTTGCTTATGGGGGGGACTCCGCTCTCCTCATCCTCCTGAAAAAGGTTTATCCTGCACACGATGCCTTCATCCCGTCGTGGACAAGGCTGACAGGCTGGTCGGCCTCACCCCGGATACCCTGGAGCACTATCACGGGCCGGCCTTGCGTTCTTGCTCCAGAGCATGAGGGGGCGCAGGACCTTCCTGACCGGATCCGTGCCCGCCGGGATCACGGTGGTGTCATCGTGTCGATCCCAGGCGAGCTCGCGTGGATGCGGGGACGTCGCACGCTGAGGATCGGGAGTGACGGGTTAAAAATAGCGTTTTTTCAACGGCTTTTCCTTCATGGTGGACACACCGATGGCGCAATCCTGTATCCCTCCATGTCGTGCGAATACCTCGTTCACTTCATCGAGAATGCGTTCAAGCAGGATGTCCGCGTCGCACTGCTGGTCGCAATCGACTTCAATAAACCCGTTCAGTTCTGCGTGGAATTTTTTCATATTCAGGCTCCGTCGTTGCTGTGCACCGGAGGCGCTGTCGTGGTGGTCGTGCCCGCATCAGGTTTTCGGGCTGGTTTGTTCTATGATCTGCGCGTCCATGCACTTCCTGATCCGGTCACAGAGGTCCGGATCCGCTCGCAGCACCTCGATCAGCAGCCTGATCTGCCGGACCGTCTCCGGGTGGAGCTCGTGCTCCATAAAGCACGCATCGCTGTCCGCGATCTTCTCGGGGACCCTGATCCTGAGCAAAAACTCCTTCAGGGTATCGTGGCGGAACTTGATGGCCTCGGCAATCTCGCGGCCTGCGGGTTTGAGGACCACGCCCTCGTAGCGCCGGTACTCGATGAGCCCCATCCCGTCCAGTTTGCGAAACATCTCGACGACGCTCGAGGGGGACAGGTCAAGCTCGCAGGCCACATCCTTGGTGCGGGCATACCCCTTGTGCAGCGTCACGTTGAGGATGGCTTCGAGGTAGTCTTCAGCGGTTCGGCTGAGTTCTTTCACTGTATATCCATTGTGCATGGTTCCCCAAAAGTGGTTCGTATCACCCGCCGGGGAGGCTTCATCCCTCAGCACCCGTCGTCCGCCCTCCCTGCGTAGAGAGCGCAGCCGATCACCAGCGCAAATGGCAGCAGGACGACCGCCGGCGGATAGGGGGGTGCGAATGCCCCGATGAACCCGGTGGCCGAGTTGAAGAACTGCGCCCCCTCACCCGCGGGGATGTTCTCGCAGATGAGGGCGAAGATGTCGGTGCCGCCGATGATCCCGATCATGGCCACCCCGAGGAGCACTTTTCCATACCCCGGCACGGCATGCATCTGCCGTGCACCGGCGAGCATCATGACCCCGCCGAAGACGACGACCAGGCTGCCCCACACCCAGCGGAAGAAGTCCGGGCCGCCGATGGCCATGATCCCGATCTCGATACCGTCGTAGAGCCCGGCCCAGACCAGGATGTTCGCCGCGCCGCATGCCACCGCCGCCAGCCCCACGGCCGCGGTGACGAGCTCCGCTCCCCTGCAGGGCGCCTCCATTCAGGCCACCCCCAGCAGGATGCCGACTGCGTGGATCAGACCGCCGTAGATCAGCACCACCGCCGCCAGCACCCCGATCGCCGCCAGCAGCTGACGGGGGCCCTCCCGCACCATCATGGCGAAGGTCGCCACGCAGGGGAAGTAGATGGAGATGAGCACCACGGCGGTGATCATCTGGTAGGATGTCATGGGGATGGTGGAGAGCTGGGCAACGGCGAGGTCCTTTCTCAGGAATGCGGCGAGAAGCGGGCCCACCGTCTCTTTGGGCACCCCGAACCAGGTCACGAAGAGAGGCGCCGCAAGGTCGGCGAGCCACCCGATGAACCCGGTCAGGTAGAGGATGTTGACGATGAGAATGCCCAGCATCACGAAGGGCACGGCATTTGTCAGAAAGCCTCTCGTCTTGTTCCAGAGTTTTTTCGCCACGTTCGCTCGCTGCGGCCAGCGGTAGGGGGGGACATCGATCAGGATCTCCGGGTTGCTACCCGGGATCACCCTGCTCAGGACGTATCCGAAGACCACGAAGCCGATCAGCAGATAGAGGAGCACCCACCCCACTGTATCGGGGACTACCTGCAGCATGATGCCCAGCTGCGCACCGCAGGGGATGAAGAGGGCGAGCAGCGTCATCATGATGAACCGCTGCTTTTTGGTCTCCAGCGTGCGGGTTGCGGTGACCGCGGGGACGTTGCAGCCGAGCCCCAGGATCGCCGGGACTATAGCGTAGCCGTGCAGCCCGATCTTGTGCAGCAGGGTGTCCATCAGCACCGCAAGGCGGGGGAGGTAGCCGGAGTCCTCGAGCAGTGTCATCATGAGGTAGAAGACGAAGATCGCCGGCAGCACCACGCCGAAGGAGACGAACAGGCCGGAGGTCAGCATACCGAACGCTTCGAAGCAGGTCTCCGCCGCGGGATCGCCCACGAAGAGGAAGTAGTGCACGCTCCCCGGATCGGGCCATGCCGCCTGCATCCAGGGGAGCCAGTAGCCGTCAAAGAGTTTGATCATAAATCCGTCGGTGACGAGAACGCCGGCGAAGGAGCCGAAGATGCTCCAGAAGGCGTAGAGCACCGCCAGTGCGGTGGGGATGCCGGTGAGCGGTTTGACGGTGAGCTCGCCGAGGACGTCGCCGGTCGTCTGCCGGGAGATGCCAAAGGCAACGGTGCGCTGCGCGATGGCGTCGACGAGACCCCATCGTTCGTCTGCGGTCAGGCCCATCTACCGGCACCCCCCGCCGCCGCATCCCGCGCACCGTGCCACAGCTCCCTGATCGGGCTCCTGGCCGTTCAGGCGGCTGCGAATGGCGCTCAGATCCGCCACCTGCGCCTTGCGGATCATGTCGGCGAGGTGTTTGACGCCTTCCGCGCTGATGGCGGTCGTGGCAACCACGGGGATACCGAGCACTCGCTGCATTTCGGCGGCATCGACCGCGATCTGTTTGTCCTGGGCGACATCCATCATGTTGAGGGCGAGGATGCACGGCGCACCCCGCTCGATGACTTCCAGGGCGAGGTAGAGGCCCCGCTCGACCCGTGTTGCGTCGAGGACCACCATGATCACCGCATCGGGATGGGTGTCCAGGATGCGGACCGCCACCTCTTCGGCGGCGTCCCGCGCCTCCAGCGAGTAGGCCCCGGGCACATCGATAATCTCGTAACTATGCCGGTCTTTTCGCAAATAACCCTTCGTGACGTCGACGGTGGTCCCGGGATAGTTGGATACCACGGCGTTTGCCCCGGTGAGCCGGTTGAAAAGGGCGCTCTTCCCGACGTTGGGATTGCCCATCATCAGGATGGTAAGCCGGTCGTGATGGTCGTGCACGATTGTTCCCTCCGGGTTCAGTCGACCTCGACAGACACGCACCCGGCGGTCTCCAGCCCCATCGCCACCTCCATGCCGTCCACCGCCACGACCACCGGGCCCTTGATGGGCTGGCGGGTGATCATGGTCAGGTGCTTTCCCACCCGGACGCCCAGGCAGTTCAGCTCGTGGCGGGAGGCGAGGATGTACCGGACAGTGCCGGATTCCCCGAATGCAAGTTCTGATAATCGTTTGTGCATTGCTATGTTCTTCCCACGCGTATTTTCTGTGCCATGCCGCGGCCGATGACGATCGTGTCATGGTTGATCCTGAGAACCACCGGGCCGAACGGTCCGGAGATTCTGGTGACCACTCGTCCTTCGGCGAGTCCCCGAAGCGCCAGCTGCTGGCGAAGGCCCTGTCCGCCCTCGATGGCAATGATCCGGGCGGACTCTCCCGAAGATACCTCTGCAAGATGCATGTTCTGTTCAATAGATTGGCAATTCGGTGGTAATGAACCGTCTCCGAATCTTTCTCGGATGCATTCGGCCAGTCCCAAGAAAATTCGGAAAAATGATGGAAACCGAACTGCGGAGCGCAGGCGGTTACCGCCCGGAGGATTCGCAACACTCATGTTCGCCCGAGCAGTATCCGGGTCACGGAGACCGGCCATTTCCTGTTCAGGGCGAGGTGCACCGGTGCGGAGAGCCCCATCACCACGCCGATTGCGTCGTGGAACCGGTCGATCCGGCCCCACGGGAGATCGATAGCCGCCCACTCGAGGAGCATGACCGCCCCGGGGAGCTTTGCAATCCCGGTGACAAAACAGAGGAAAAACGAGATGCCACGCACCACGTCGACGAGGTACTTCTGCATGACTACGCGGGAAACCGGTGCCATGTGCATCAATCATGCAAAGGCATGAAATGTGTTGCGATGTCCCGGAAGTGGTTGCCGCATCTGCCGTGTATGCGTGCGGAAGAATAGGTTTCTGCTTGTGCACGACAAATAGAGTGCATGGATGAACAGACGGACGCCATGCGGGAGCATGTCCGGTCGGCGCTCCCCGGAGCAGGGGCCCACGGGTTCGACCATACCTGCAGGGTCGTGCACCTCTGCGAACTGCTCGGCGCCCGGGAAGGTGCGGACATGCGGGTGCTCATCCCGGCGGCGCTCTTCCACGACATCGCGCGGCCCCTCGAGGAAGCGACGGGCGTGCCCCACGAAGAGGAAGGGGCGAGGATGGCCGAATCGTTCCTCCGGTCGATCCGCTACCCCGCAGACTGCATTCCCGGCATTGTCCACGCTATCCGGGCGCACCGGTACAGCGGCAGCATCGCCCCTGAAACACAGGAGGCCCGGATACTCTCTGACGCGGACAACCTGGATGCGATGGGCGCGATCGGGATCGCCCGCACGTTCCTGCAGGCGGGGGAACGGGGTGCGCTCCCGGCCGAAGGGCTTCGAGGCGGCATCCCCGACGCAACCGGCCACATCCGGGGCAAACTGCTGCACCTGAAGGCCCGCATGTACACGGAGAGCGCACGGCGTATTGCCGAACGCAGGCATGCATTCCTCACCACGTTTCTGGAGGTGCTGGACGGCGAGGTGCACGACCGGTCCTGATCGCCGCCCTCACCGGTGCAGCATCGCCACATCGAGAAGCGCTTCCATCGCGTCGGCTCCGCTCTTTGGAATGACCGAGATGGTGCCGTTCGTCTCGAGGACGATTGCCGCCATCCTCGAGGAGCCGGCCCACCCGGATCGCTCCGCCTGCCTGATCTCGCCCGCAGGGATGTGCTCCTGCCGCGCTGGCGTGCGGGCCGGTGACCACGCGAACGGCCTCGAGGATGGTGTGCCCTCTTTCAGGGAAAGGATCGGCGCTGTCTGCGCGCCGGGCCGCCTGCGTCCAGTCAGGGCTCGATGCGTTCAGGATTAATATATAAACGAAGGAATAATTTTTAATGCACCTGTATCCCACCCGTATACATGCAACCGCAGCAGTACGAAAAAATCGCAATTGTCCTGCATGGAGTGCTCCTCGCGTGTGGAATCGTGATGATGGGACTTGAGTTCCTGCCCGTTGAAGCACCGGTTCACGAACTGCTGCTCCTGCTGTAACGCCGTATACGGTGCATTATTGCAATTGTGGTCATGAATGTCCCGACGGTGCACTATGTACGAAGATTGATCGGGGGTGGTGCGGGGATATCGGGCGCGCGGCCCCCCGGGTCGCAGCGCGTGCAGGACGCAGTGCCATAACGATGTGTGATAATTCAGGCGCAAAAGCAGGTGCCTGCAGCGCCATATCGAGGATGTGGTGTGGGAATCTGTTCATTTCAGCGAATGGTATGGTGGAGCAGGTATGCATGATCCAACAATTATAATGCAGGTTCTATCTAAACTCTACGGGGTGAAATCCCTCTGCGGAGGATACAATGATTCGTGTTCTGATGGTCGATGACGAACCCTCGATCCTGGATGTATCAAAAATTTTTCTCGAAAAGACCGGTGAGTTCGAGGTCGATACGGTCGAATCTGCCGAAGAAGCGCTGGCGAAACTCGCTTCGGCGCACTATGAAGCGGTCGTTTCCGACTACCGGATCCCCGGGATGGACGGGATCGAGTTCCTCAAAGAGGTGCGCGCCCTCGATCCCGCCTTCCCTTTCCTCCTCTTCACGGGCAAAGGGCGGGAAGAGGTGGTGATCGAGGCGCTGGACAACGGCATCGACTTCTATATCCGAAAGGGCACCGACACCGAATCGCAGTTTGCCGAACTCTCGTATAAGATCAGGCTTGCCGTGGAGCAGCGGAGGGCGCAGAAGGAGATCCTCGAACAGCACAAACAGCTGGCAATCATCAACGAGATCATTCGGGTGGCGAATTCATCCCTCATTCTCGATGAAATGCTGGAGATGATCCTGAAGATCACTCTCAATCTGCTCGAGTGCGATATGGGATGGATCTACCTGAAATGCACTGACGGGCGAACGGCAGCGATGAAGGCCCATCATGGCGTCCCGCAGTCATTTATCGAAGAAAAATCCACCGTTTTCATTCGTGACTGGCCGTACAACCTCGTGTTCTGCGCATGCCAGCCCCGGTATGTGGAAACCATGCCGGAGGGCTCGCCGGGAGCACTCGATACCCGCATTATGGAAGAGGTCAGCGCGTCGTCTTTCGCCGGGATCCCCCTCATTTCGGATTCGGTCGTGGTGGGAGCACTCTATATCGGGCAGCAAACGGGGCATGAGTTCTCGGAGAGGGAAAAAACTGTCCTGGAATCGATCGGCAGGGAGATCGGCGGCACTATCCTCAGGGGAATGCTGCAGGAACAGCTCGAGGAGGCCTATCTTGAGGAGCAGTGTTATTTCGACCTTCTCGAGCAGCACCTGATATCCCTCGAGCGCTCCATGATGGAGCACACCGGAATCGTCACCGAACTGATAGATGGCACCGGGCGGCACTACGCGGAAAAACTGAATGAGGATATCCGTGAAGTGATCGGGATCACGAAGGATATCTCCACCATCCGCAGGCTGGCCGATTCACCGGATGAATTTGACGAGGTCGAACTCGACAGTATACTCGCATCAATGCGGGAGCGGTTTCCCCATACCGCCATATCGGTGCACGAGACGGGCATGACCGTGCTTGCCGACGATCTGCTCGCGGAACTGTTTGCCAATCTTATCCGGAGCAGAACACTGTCCCGAACGAAGGATGTGCAGATCAGCATCGCTGTGGAAGAAGACGAGAACGGGATGCTCCGGGTTTCCGTGGAGGATTCAGGCCCGGGCATTCCCGATGAGGAAAAACCCGAGATGTTTGTCTGTCCCCGTTCCGTCTCGCAGAACGGTGGAAAAAGCAATCTTGGCCTGATTGTCGCCCGCATGCTTGTCGAACGCTACTGCGGCAGAATCTGGGCCGAGGATCGCGTCGCTGGCCGGCCCGACGAAGGCCTCGCCATCCGGTTTACTCTTGTTCCGGCGCTTGAGGAATAACTGCCTCCCTGCATTGTCCCCGGCATGCGGGGGGCCTCCTCCCTCTGATCCCCGCCCTCTGCCGTCAGGGGGCGGTCCTGCCCGAACCGCCGCAGCAGAAAAAAGAAGATTATTCTTTTTTGACTTCGCTCATCAGGGAATCCATGATTTCGGGCGCCCGGTCCTTGAGGCCGAGCCCCACGATGATGGCAATGGCAGCGCCGATACCGATACCGATACCCCACGCGATGGGGGTGATGAAGATATAGATGATGGACAGATCGAGGAGCAGCTGCGTCAGGGCGAGCATGACCACGATGAAGTAGAAAAATACCCGCAGGAGCAGGGTGATCGGTTTGATGTACTCGATATTCTGCGACGCACCCCATCCCATCATGAAGTCGGCGAAATAGTCGATGAGAATGAATCCCACAATAAGGATGATCAGGAACGCGGCGACATTTGGCAGGTATGCCACGATCGATGCGATGAGTACGGTGAGGAATTCCAGCGCCAGGACGTTTGCCGCAGCGAGAATGGCGATAAGGTAAATAAACCACCTGACGATCAGGTCGAAGAACGCAACCACGCTCGTTCCCGATTGCTCGATTGCCTGTCCGATTGACGTCCTGCGGAGTGCATCGTCCACTCCGATCCTGTCGAGGAACTTCGCTACGACCCCGCCGACGATTCGGCCGACGATCCAGCCGATGAGCAGGATGATGATCGCGGCGATGATATTCGGGAGGTAAAGAATGACTGCCGCTGCCATCTGCATGATGGCATCGCCTATGCTGGTTACGGATTGCGTAACCGTAGATACGGATTGTTCAACTGCCATAGAGCATCGGCTTAATATACATCTGAGGATATAAATAATTTATCATATAAATGGGCCGGAAGAGCCGGCGGGCGAACGAGGCGGTTAGGCCGTACGCTACCGGTCGGCCGGAACCACGATCTCGAACCGTGCGCCCTTTCCCTCCTGGCCTGTCTCGCGGATTGCCATCCCGATGATATCGAGCAGGGTGGGTGCCAGAAACTGGCCATATCCCGTTTTTCCCATACCCCCTCTCGAAGATCGCCTCGTTCCGGTCGGGGGGATGCCGTCGCCGTCGTCCGCCACGATGATCCTGCACTGCCGTTTTCCCGGGCAGACGAGACCTGTATGGCGCTGACCTGCCCGCCGTACCGGACGGCGTTGTCCAGCAGATTGAAAAAAACCCGTTTCACCATGGGATCGGCGACCATTTCCAGTGATGCGGTCCGGTTGTCGAGTGATATATCGACGGGAAACGTGGTTGCGGTCGCTCGCTCGATCACCGCTGCAACCGGCTGCCACGCGGGCCGTCCACCTCCAATGCGCTGGTCGTCGCGGGTGAAGGATAGCTGGCGGTTGATGGTATCGAGCACCTCCCGCGGCAGGCGAGGTACTTCTGTCCGTTCTGGTTACCCTCGAGTCCGTCCCCGAGCAGGTGTATCATCGCCGCGATCCGCATCGGTTGGGTATTGATGTCGTGGTGGATACTGCTGGAGAGCAGGTTTAATCTGGTGTTGGCCTCGAACAGTGCCGCTTCCGCCCGTGTACGCCCCGCTCCATCTCGTGGGAGCGCAGGGCGAATCCGATGTCCGAGACTGCCTCCTCGAAGAGGCCTGTTCCTCTTCGTCGGCCGCCCTTGCGGGGGGGAATTGAGATGGAGAGCAGACCATAAGACCATAGACCCTGTCCTCCCATTCGAGCCGTCGCGTCATCGCTGCCAGGCCGCAGCACGGGAGGCAAGGGGGCAGTCGCCGCAGGCGGATGCGGGTTCCTGTGTACTGCGACACGAGGGCGATTCAAGTGATCTGCGGGCGCATGTGGGGAGTGAATCGCGGCTGAAACGCTCGTTGAGAAGGAGCCCCGGATCGCCGGGCCCCGCCGCAGCCAGTACGACAGGGCGCCCGTTATCATCACAGAGGGCAATCCACGCGTGGTGATAGCCTCCGGTTTCGGTGAGCGTGGTGCAGATCCTCGGCAGCAACCGTGCCGGATCGCGCTCGTCCACAAGAATCCGGTTCACGGTGCGGATGGCGAGGAGCACGCGGTTGAGATGCTCGATCCCCCGCTCGTACTGTTTTTTCTCCGTGATATCACGTGAAATGCCGGAAAATCCGAGAAAATACCCCTCGGCATCGACGAGCGTGGACAGCGTCAGGGCGATATGGATTTTCTACCCGCCCTTTCGGTAGCGATATGTTTCGTATTGCTCGACGATAGCGCCATGGTTGGCCTTCGCCATCACTGTGATGGCCTCATTCTCCAGTTCGGGAGGTGCCACCGCCGAGACATGCCTGCCCACGACCTCTTCGACGGCATACCCGTAGATCCGCTCCGCCCCCCGATTCCAGGTGGCAATGATGCCCTCTGGCGTGCTGGAATAGATCGCATCGCTGGTCGATTCGGCGATGGCCGCCAACCGCAGGTGCCCTCGTTCCGCCTCTTTTTCACGGCTCACGTCGCGGAAGACAAGCACCACTCCCGGGATCGCCCCCTCATCGTCGAGAACAGGAGCGGCGCTGTCGGCGATCGCGCGTCGTGTGCCGTCGCGCCTGCTGCACAATGCGGGTGGTTGCCACGTTTGGAGTGAGCGATGTGCCGTTTCGCTCCCGGCGGTCATCCCGGGGCATAGAGAGCATAATATATAACTTATTGTATATCCACTACTGATCTGGTATGCATCTCTTCTCCCGGGATCCGGATGCCCGGACACTGGCAGAACACATCCTCAGGCAGCCGCATCCCATGGAGACCCTTTTCCTCGTACTGAAGGAGCTGCAGCCGGGAATGCGACGTTGGTTTGTTAAATCAGCATATGCTGACATCTCAGGCCGGCATTTTACCGGCGTTTCCATCGCCGACACACTCTGGGCTGATATCTACCTTCCGGGGGATATCCTGATTTTTTCCACCCGTGCCCCGTCGATCGGCGATGTCATCGAGTACGGGCTCCGGATCGAACAGGATGAATACGAGACACTCTTCGGCCAGGTCACCGCTCTCGATTTCAGGAACGGTGTTGTCAGCGTCGTCGATCTCTACGAAAAGAACTGGGAGCTGAATATCTCCCCGCGGCACGTCATTGCGGTGCTCGACCGGGTAATTCCCTTCGGGACTGAGGAATGGGATAGAATGGTGGATTTTTTCGGCATCGATGTGAGCAGACAGGAACTCATTATCCAGACCCGGATGAATATCGAATGTCTGGAAATAATCGAGCGGTTCTATAACAAGGAGGAAAACCTGAACAAATTGAAACGACGTCTTGCAGCGATTGAAGCGAAGCCGGACCGGCGCAGGACCAGCCCCCACCACCCGGGCCGGGATCGATCGGCATCCGGTGACACCAGCGGTAATCCCTGAGCGAACCCCAGCTCGTGGGGGCTCGGGTGGAGGTGACCCCCCGCCGCGCCATCCGCCTCCGATGGTAATGTGCCTGGGAACCAGCGAGGGGATCCCCGATGGCCCGGGTCCCCCGGTGCGTCCCCGTCGCGAACGACCGGTGCAGTGGTGCCGGGAGTGCCACCGGTCAGGCCTTCCCCGCGCCTTCCCTCGTCTCCTGCTGGATCCGTTGCATCCACGCAGGGATCCGCACCTCCTCCCGGGGATAAAAGTCGGCAACATAGGGTTTGATGTCGATGACCGGGCTCCCGTCGACGGCATCAATGCCGGCGACCTCCACCACGTTCCCGCACCGCCTGCGGAGAGAAACGACGGTCATGAGCACCGGGTTCGGCCTTGCGGGGCTGCAGGTGGAGTAAATCCCCACCAGCGGATAGTCTTTCCTGCCCATGGGATGGACCCTGCTGAGCCGGCGTCCCTGGTCGGGCACCCGGTGAGCCCAGTAGAGCACAGTGATGTGGGAATACTCCTCGATGCCGTCGAGAACATCGCCCCACTCCTCATCGATGATGATCCTGGACAGCTCCTCGCGCGAGGTGCGGACCTGTGTCATTGTGGTGGCGAGTTCTCCCCGCATGGCAAGGCCCTCCTCGCCTGCAACCAGAAAGGGTTCTGCAATCGCGTTGCGGATCACGCCCACGGGACGCAGGACAATCTCGTGGGGATATGGCTGACTCTTTCGTGTATGCATGGCTATACTCCATATGGTGAATGCAAATGCAGGAGTATGTGATTCATACCAAAATCAATGATTGTATTACTCATCGGTCAGCGGACGCCCGCCCCGGCCCGGTTCTCGGGGATTGGCGACCGTGCATGCGCCCGCATCCGGGCCCCGTGAGTCGCCAGTCCGCCATTTCCTCTCGGGAATGTGCAGTTCGAACCGTGCACCCTCACCTTCCACGCCGGTCTCATAGATGGCAATGCCGGTGATGGCGAGGATCTCTCTCGACAAAAACAGGCCTTTGCCGGTGTTTTTCCCCACGCCTTTCCTGAAAATATCCTCTTTCTGGCCGTCAGGAACGCCCGGCCCGTCATCCTCCACATACATGATGGCATCGCTGTCGTGTGTGCGGAAGGTGACGGTTATTTTGGATACTGCCTCCCCGTGGCGCACGGCATTGTCGAAGAGATTGAAAAAGACCTTCTCCAGCAGTGGATCGGCGTATATTTCGAGACTGCCGGTATCCACGCGGATGGCCACCCGGCCCGCGTTGAACGCTGCTGCCGCCTGCAGGGCGGTCTGTCCCACCCCCTGCCACCGGGGCTCCTTCACGCCGATTTTTTCATAGATGCGTGCAAACTCGACGATATCCTGGATATTGTAAATCGCGGCCCTGATTCTTGCTAGGGCGTGGTCGCGATCCCCGGGCCCGAAGGAGGGATCGGCGAGCATTTCGTAGTACATGCGGGCCGCAGTCACCTGGTTGAGGATGTCGTGGCGGGTGATGCTGGAGAGCAGGCCGAGTTTCCTGTTCGCATCGCGGAGCGCCTCCTCCGACCGCACCCTCTCGGTCACGTCGTGGACGGTGGCGAGCAGTACCGCCTGCCCGTGGAGCATGATCCGCTTGAGCCGGACCTCGGTGTAGATGCGGCCTCTGTCGTGGTGCTGGTGCTGCCACGAAAAGAACTGTGGTTCTCCTGCCAGCGCGGCCCGGATCACCTCATGCATTGCATCGGCGGAGTTCCTCCCGTCGGGCTGCTTTGCGGGTGAGAATTCTGCAAGTGTCCGCCCGACGATCTCCTCCTTCGGGCAGCCCAGCAGACGGCTGACCTGCTCGTTGCAGTCGATGATGGAATCGGACAGGAGGAAGAGGGCGTCATTCGAGCTCTCGAAGAGCGTGCGGTACTTTGCCTCGCTCTCGTGCAGGTCGTTTTCCGTGTGCTTCCGCCGGAGCGCAACGGTTGCCTGGTGGAGAAACGCTTCGACGAGATCCCGGTGCTCCAGTTCGCGGCCCTCGGGGAGCATGATGATGGCATTGCCGAACAGGTGGCCCTGCCAGGAAAAGCCTATGCCGTACACCCTGCCGATCGAGCATTCTTTTGCGACACTCGTGCAGAGTTCCGATGGAAACAGGTCGAAGGTGGCACCTCGCAGCCCCCCGGCGATCTCTGTCAGCACGCCGGTCTTCATCTGCTCGGCTGCTTCGGGGGTGACGGGCAGGGAGAGTCCCACCAGGCTGCCCTTCAGGTCTCTCGTCATGATTTCATACTGTGTACCGGAGAGGCCGTGTGCACGGATCGTCACTCGCTCGTGCGATGCATCAATCTCCGAGATGAAGGTCATGGCGCCGGGCACGATCTCGGCGAGCCGGTCACAAATGTACTGGTAGAGGTTCAGGTCGGCAGGAAAATCCATGAAGTCCGTGGCCGACCCGGAGAGGAACTCGAGGTTGCGGATGTTCTCCTCCTGCCGTTCCTCGGCCCGCTTGCGGTCGGTAAGGTCGATGATGCTTCCCCGGATGCCGACAATATGGTGGTCGCGGATGATGGGCCAGGTGAAAATGAGGGCGGGAAAAGCCGTGCGGTCTTTGCGGCAGGCCACGTACTCGACGGGTTCGATGCCGCACCCTTTCAGGGCATTCTCGAGGTAGATCCGGGCCTGTTCCCGCCATGCCGGGGCAATCGTCTCCTCCATGTCAATGCCGCGCTCGACATCCTCCCGGGTATACAGAAACATCTCGCAGGCGGACCGGTTTGCATAGGTCACCTGCCCTGCGCTGTCGATCTCGAAGACCGGGTGGGGCAGGGAATCGGTTAATTCACGGAACCGCTGCTCGCTCCAGCGCAACGCATCAAGTATTTCCTGCCGGCCCGTGATATCGGTAAGGGCGAAGACGGCCAGATTGTTCGGGAGCACGCCGGCGGAGACGAGGAGATCCAGGTGGGTGCCGTCGGCCTGCAGGGTGCGCAACTCGTAGTCCCGGATGGTTCCCCGTTCCTCGAACAGCGCAAAAAACTTCTCGCAGGCTGCGGGATCCTGCCACATTGCATTGATGCGGCTGCCGGACGCGTTCTGGTTCGGGAAGAGGGGGAACTCGGCGTTCGCCTCGACGATTTCACGGGTTTTCAGGTTCACGAGGCAGATGCCGATGCCGCTGTTGGCAAAGATGTTGCGGTATTTTAACTCGTTCATCTTCAGCTCGCCCGAGATGTACGATGCCGCCACGCCGATGCTCACGTAGGCGTAGAATTGCATGGTGGCAGGGATGATCTCCACCATTGCCGGGTAAAACAACGCGTAGCTGACGATGATATAGCAAAATCCGATGAGGGTGGCGAGCAGGATGCCCCGCCGGGGGTACATGTACGCGACGAAGAGCACCGGGAAGTAGAGCAGATGGGCGAAGACGAAGCTGGCGCCCCCGGAGAGGATATAGATCGTGGCTTCGGCGAACAGGATCGTGAAGAAGATGAGTACGAGGATGAGATGATCGATGATTGTGTGCCGATCGAGCGACCCGAACCCTGATGCAACACTCATTCGTACTATTTCCTGCGCTGGAGCAGGATAATTATCTTGTGATTCGATTGTTGCGTCATTTCAGCGAGGGTATGGGATTATCTGGATGGGAATGGGTTTTTGGAGGATCGTTCCTTTCTCTCCGGGCATCCTGCACTGCCATTCCCCCTGCATGGTGTGCGCCGGATGCCCGGGTGATGTCCCCGCGGGTCCCCACCGGGGAGCGGTGCCCGTATCCACAGGAACACAGGGGCCCGGGACACCGTAACGCACTGATATACTGTCGAGAACAGAATCGGATGCGTCCTGTGCACGCAGAATTGAGTGGGCCGTTTCGATGGCGGCGACACCCCGGGGGTGATTCCTCCTGAAGGGAGGAAGCACGCACGTCCGACCCGGCGGGAAGAATACGCATCTGTTCCCGTACCAGCGTCCCCCTTCGAGCCGCCCCCATGTAGCACCCGCTCGGGAGACTTCGAAGAATCTGGAAGTTTACCATAGGTATTTCTTCACCGGTTCCGATTGTCCACTGGTGATGCAATGACCATGCGGACCATACTCATCCTGGCTGTCATCTGCACCGCGGCCGTTGCTGCGGGCTGTGTGCAGACGGAACAACCGGCGATTCTCACGCCCCTTGTCGCAGGCGCGGTGAATCTCTCCGGGGCGAACGCCACGGCGCCGGGCTTTGCGCAGTACTACGCGAGCCCGGCGCTCGCAGTCGACGCCCGGGTTCCTGCATACGATCTCCCGCTGGCAATGCGAGATATCGAGAACTACGACGACCTGGCCTCGACAATCCCCCTCGATCCCCGCGCCGAATCGCTGCTTGCCCGGCAGGGCTTCGTGGTGATCGCCAACCCCTTCGACCCGCAGGAAGAGGACATCATCCGGCCTTACGAGACCTTACAAGAGCGCGAGGTGCCCATCTTCATCACGAGCGACTCCCTCCTCCACCTCTACCACATCCAGTTCGACGAGACGCTCCGGCAGGTCGAAGAGCGGGAGTTCTATGATGCCATCTGGCAGGTGAGCGACCGCCTCCTCCGGGAGTCGCTCGCCGTGCACGCTGCTGCCGGGGGAGACGCGAAGGAAGCGGCCCGGAGAAACGCCGCATTCTTCGCCGTGGGATTGAGCCTGCTCGCACCGGAAGCGGACCAGATCGTCCCCGAAGAGCACGCGTGGGAATACGAGGCGACGCATTTTTCCCGCGAGGAGGCGGAGCGCTACCGGGTGAACGTCCCTGCGGCGGTGCGCGATGAGGTGGAGGCGGAACTCGCCCTGATCGAGGCGCACGGGGGATTTGCGCCCTCCCCCCTCTTCTGCTATGATGAAGACTACTCCCAGTACATTCCCCGCGGCCACTATACCCGCTCCGAGAAGCTCAAGAACTACTTTGCGGCGATGATGTGGTACGGCAGGATGAGTTTCCTCCTCAAAGGAGGCACTCCCGACGCCCTCGTCTCCGCCGAGGACGCGAGGATCCAGACCGCCGGGGCGGCGCAGATCACCGCAGCGATGGCGGCGGATCCGGCAACGCAGGCGCTCTGGGACCGGATGTATACGGTGACGGCCTTCTATGTTGGCTATTCCGACGATCTCGGCGTTTACGAGTATCTCGAGGCCATGAATACGGTGTTCGGCGGGACCTTCGATCCGGCAGCGGTGAGCGGGGATGAGGTGGCGGCGCTCAAGGCGGAGCTCGCCGCCTACCGCGCGCCGCAGATCTACGGGGGCACGGGCAACTGCCAGATACCGCCCCCGTACTCGCCCGAACAGGCCGACCGGTGCCTCGAGAGCACACAGGGATTCCGGCTGATGGGCCAGCGGTTCATCCCCGACTCCTACATGTTCTCCCGCCTCGTGGGGCCGTACACGGGGGCGTATTCGGGCGCCGGGCAGCCCTTCACGCTGGTGGGCGGTATCCGTGGGTTCCCCATGGGCCTCGACGTGATGGCGCTGCTCGGATCGGAGCGCGCGCAGGCCATCCTCACCGAGACGGGCAACGACGACTACGCCCTTTACGGCGCCCGGTACGCGGAGCTGGAGGCGGAGTGTGCGAACTTCACGGTCGCTGACTGGAACCGGAACCTCTACTGGAGCTGGCTTTACTCCTTACAGCCGCTCCTCGCCGATTGCGGGCCCGGGTACCCCGCGTTCATGCAGGGAGAGGCGTGGCAGGACAAGCAGCTGAACTGCGCTCTTTCCTCGTGGACGGAGCTGCGCCACGACACCATCCTCTACGCCAAGCAGAGCTACACCATGGAGGCCACCGCCATGCCGCCCGAAGAGCAACCCGTCGTCGGCTACGTCGAGCCCGTCCCCGAGTTCTATCACCGCCTGCTCGCCCTCACCCGGATGACGGGCGCCGGGCTCGCGGAGATGGAGGTGCTGGACGATGCGTCGACGGCGCGGCTCGACCGGCTCGCGGCAATCCTCGAGCGCCTTGAGAAGATCTCGGTACGCGAACTGGAGAACGAGGAACTCTCCGACGACGATTACGCATTCATCCGGAATTTCGGCGACGAGCTCGAGGGAGTCATCGGGGACGTGGATGACCGGGCGAAAAAGACCACCATCGTCGCCGACGTCCACACCGACGCCAACAGCAGGATGGTGCTCGAGGAGGGCGTGGGCTACGTGGACCTGATCGTCGTTGCCTACAAACTGCCCGACGGGCGGATCCTCTGCGGCGCCGGGCCGGTGATGACCTACCACGAATTCACGCACCCGATGGCCGAACGCCTGAACGACGAGCAGTGGCGTACGATGCTCGCAACCGATCCCCCGGCGCGGCCCGGGTGGACGGCATCGTTTGCGGTGTAGGCGGAACCACGGCGGGGTGGCTCCCCTCCCCTCCTCGCCGGCAGTTCCAGAAATCCCTCAGCGCTCTTTTTTGCATGATTACATACGTTTAATTGTGCAAAAATTGGATATCATCGTATGAAAGTCGGCATTATTCGCTGTCTCATGACCGAAGATATCTGTCCCGCAACGACGGATTTCGTTGTCACAAGAGAGGGGAAAGGTGCGTTTCAGGAAACGGGTCCGGTCGATATCGTGGGATTCGTGACCTGTGGCGGCTGTCCGGGAAAGAGGGCCATCCCGAGGGCGAAAATGCTTGTAAACCGGGGTGCGGAAGCAATTGTCTTTGCATCATGCATCAGCAAAGGAAATCCCATCGGGTATCCGTGCCCGCATTACGCCGACATGCGGGATTGCGTGATAAAGGCTGTCGGCCCGGATATCCGCATCATCGAATGGACACATTGAACCAAAACGACATTTTGTGCAGGACCGCTCTTGCACGATCCCTTTCCATGCGTTGCGCCCGGGATGGGAACGGGCAGACGGCGTCGTGTGCGGCGTGAAATAATGAGGGCGGAGAGCCCCCTTGAGCTTTACACCAGAAAAATCCTCTCGATCCAGCTGGACGCCGATACCGGGGGATAGTGCCGCTCGTCCACCCCGTACTCGCCCCTGATGCAGTGGAGGATCTCGGCAAGGTCGTCGCAGAACAGATCCATGTCATCGGATTTGTGGAGCAGGATCCGTGTTCCGTTGAAGGAGAACCCGTCCGGGCTATCCCTGCGGTTCTGCCTGCTGCAGAATATCACTGGAACGTCGCGGTGCGCCTCCTTCATGATGTCGGGAAACTGCAGCCGCTCCATGGAAGGGCTTGCATGGTCGACCACGATGACATCGAATGGACGGGATTTCAGTTCTGACTGTGCGGCGGCCGCCGACAGGGCGGTGGTGACATGGATCCCGCAGTCCTGTTCGAGACGGGCTTTCGCGTACGCAAGCAGAAAGGCATCTTCACCAACCATAAGCACGTGCGTCATTACCTGCACCCCCAAATCCCCGAAAGAGGCAGCAATATGCTGGAAAAGGATTATCTAAGCCTATATAAATGCTTTCCTATATATCTCTCAGGATTTTGTCGTATTCGCTCAAATACGAGGATGTAGATTGCCTTTTGCACTGCCGTGCCCGCGGACCGCCGCGGGTGGTGTCCTTCCTACCGGGGTGCGGCTCTCGTGCGCCATCTTCCCGCGGGGATGCTGATTTCAAAACGCGCACCCGCACCCTCCCCGCCTGCTTCACGGATCCCCATCCCGGTGATCTCGAGGATCTCCCGGACCAGAAACAGCCCGTACCCGGTGTTTGCCCCCACGCCCTTTTCGAAGATATGCTGCTTCATACCCCCGGGGATGCCCACCCCGTCGTCCTCGACGATCAGGAGCCTGCACCCGTCATCTTCACGGAACGAAACCTCGATTCTCGATGTACGCTGCCCGTGGCTGACCGCATTCTCGAGGAGATTGAAAAACGCCTTCTCCAGCATGGGGTCCGCGAAGATTTCCAGCGGGCCCGTGGTGATATCCAGATGGATGCCGTTCAACGTGATGCTGTCCGCCGCACGTTTCATCACCCATTCCACATGTTGCCATTCCGGATCTCTCTCTCCCATATGCTGGTAATCGCCGGTGAAGGTGATGTGGCGGCGGATGGTGTCGGTAATTCCCTTCATCCGTCCGTATATCTCCCGTGCGCTGGAGCTTTCGAGCCCCTCCTCCTCGAGAAGAATGAGATATGCCTGCAGGGCACCCACCTGGTTGAGGATATCATGTCGCGTGACGCTGGAGAGGAGATTGAGGACATGGTTTGCTGATTTCCTGGCTTCGTTGCTCTTCTTCAACGCCTCCCGCGCCCGGATGCGGGCGATTGCGCTTCCGATCTCCACGGCCATGGCCTCCAGCGTTTTGCGGCACTCGTCCGGGATAGCGTCCTGTGTGTGGGAGGCGATGTTGATGCATCCGATGGGCTTTCCCTCGAAGAGGATGGGGAGAATCGCCGCGGCCCGGACCCCCTCCTCCTCGAGCAGCTGCCGGTGGTAGTCGTCGAGGTCCGCCGGTACCGGATACAGGGGCCCCCCGTACAGGACCTGCCTGGTCGCCCGGGATACCCGTATTGTGCGGCGTTCCTTTTCAACGAACGCATCCGATAACCCGACCACATGGGCGAGCGTCAGCTCGCCGGATTCCTCGTCGTAGAGATACAGGCCCCCGCAGTCCATGCCCGAGACCTCCATCGCAAAGGAGACGCAGAGGGAAAATGCTTCCCCGGGCGACGAAGCGCCGGCAAGGCCGAAGGCGAGATCCCTCGCTGCGAGAATCTCCTCCTGCGGCCGTTTGCGCCCGGTGATATCCTGGTGAGCCCCCACCATGCGCACCGGCACACCGTCCTCATCGCGCTCGATCACCCTGCCGCAGGCGTACAGCCATTTCCATCTCCCGTCCTGGCGGCGCACGCGGAATTCGGCCTTCGTGAACGGGATTTTTCCCTCGAAATGCTCCTTGATGGTGTGGTGTATCGACGGGAGATCGTCGGGGTGGATCAGGTGGTCGAACGTCCCCTCGTGCAGCTCGAGTTCTGTGGGCGCATGGCCGAGCATCGCCGCATGCGTGTCATTGTAGAGCATCTTTTGCATGGGGATGTTCCAGTCCCAGACGGCAAGGTTCGCCGCCTCGATCGCAAGGGTGAGCAGTTCTCTGTTCTGTATGCGTTCGGAATCGATTGCTTTCCAGGCGGTGAATTCCATGCCGGTTTTCACCGCGCCGATGATGGCTCCCTGCGCATCCCGCACCGGGGTGGCCTGAATGATCCAGTCTCCGCCGGTGGGCGCACTGATGAGCGCGGCACGGGGCTCGCCGGTTTCGATCGCTTTCAGCACCGGGCAGCCTTCGCACGGTGTTGTGCGTTGCCGCCAGACCTCGTAGCAATACCGGCCGCTGAGATCCTCGTCCAGTCCCTCTGCGGAATAGTGAGCGGCCTTGTTTGCCCAGATGATCCTGCATGCGGCGTCCTGGAAGACCACGTTTTCCGTCACGTTGTCGAGGATGATCCTCTTTAAGGATTCCGACGCGACCAGCGCATCCTCCGATCGGCGCCGCTCGACGGCGTGCCGGATTTTATGGGAGAGCTCGGCAAACTGGGATTCGGGATCGACCCCTTTCTGCACATAAAAATCCGCGCCGCTGTTGAACGCTTCGATGACCACTTCCTCCCTGCCGCGGCCGGTGAAGAGAATGAATGGAATGTATTCGGGCCGCGCCCGCACCGCCTGTAAGAATGCGATTCCGTCCATGCCGGGCATCTGGTAGTCGGAGACGATGATGTCGAAGGTGGTGGATTCGAGTGCATCCAGCGCGTCCCGTGCAGACGTGCATACCTCGCATACGCAGCCACCGCGTTCCTCGAGGTAGAGGGTGGTGACCGTGGCCATGATCGGCTCGTCATCGACGACCAGTACGCGTACGGGATCCATCAATCAGTGGAATAATTATTGCGGGCGCATAAAAGTACTATGATTTGATTTTCCGGGATTATCGTGCCAATTTGGGCATTAATTCATGACAATACCTGATTATGAGCACCGGGCATGCAGGGAGGAGAGCGCATGTTCCGGGCACATGCACAGGGGGGGCGGACGGGGACCTGCGTGCGGAACTCCGCAACAGCATCTCCGGCGAACGGGGGGCGGGTGGTTCAGTAGCGACCCCCGAGGTAGACGTTCCTGATGGCCTCGTGTTCGAGGATCTCCGGGCCCCCTTCGAGCGCGATCCTGCCGTCCTCGAGCAGGTAGGTGCGATCGGCAATCTCGATTGCTTTTTTGGCGTTCTGCTCGACGATGAGCATGGATATTCCGTCTGCCTTCAGCTTCCGTATCATGTCGAAGATGTCCTTCTGGAGGATGGGACTGAGCCCGAGGGAGGGTTCGTCGAGCAGCAGGAGCGAGGGCGCCTGCATGAGCGCCTGTTCCGGATCAATCCTGCCGTGGTCTGCCACTTTTCTTCGCCTGCGGGGGAAGCGTGGATGCAGGCTGTTGTTGCGGAACGCAACCTCTCCGGGACACGTTCCTCTGCCGTGAGGGCGACGGGGGTTCCACCCGGCGGTTCACCCCGTCCTGCGAGGTCGATCGCGGCGGGCACGCACCCCTCGCCGCGGCCCCCGCCCTTCCCCCTCGAGGCGCTCGGCCGCGAACCCGTATGGACGGGAAGGACCGGTGCGACTCTCTCATCGAGGTTGCATCGGCCGATGAGGACTGCTGCCTCTCGCCGGATATTCCCCTGCTCTCCCGCGTTCCCGTGCGGCGGGGGTGCCCGAAGACCCGGTCACCGGATCGGCCCACTGCTGCCCCGGCCTGTACTGGCAGGCACGGCCCGGCAGGGATGCGTTTGTTGCGTGGCAGGCATCGTCGAGAGCGGAACGTCGGGGGGATGTCGCCGGCGACCGCGTGGCCCCCTGGGGGCGTGCGGTACCCTCCCGTCGCATCCCGCGGGGAATTATCCTCGTTCCGGGGAGAGTTATCCCTCCCGTCACGCTCATTCGAATCAGGAAAACCTCCGGGGTATCACCCGTATTTCGTCTCCAGCCCCCGGATAAGGAATTTTACTCAAAGAATGCATATCATTTATATATAATCAGGCGTATGTATCCTCGGAGTTTTTTCGACTCCTTGATACGTGTGGGCCCCAACGATACCGCACTCCTATGAGGGGATCACTGCCATAATCCTCTAAAACATTCTCGAATCCTCATTTTTCCGCTGTCTGTGCGTGGACGCCATGCACTGATGTCGTCATCATCCGGCCATTGCACCCTGCAGGTTGTCAATGCAATCCTTTTTCCTTCTAAAACAATGTTAACTCCATACTATCCGTTGCGGACACAATCCCATCGTCATCGAACAAAGCGAAGGTCACACCAATGGCAGACAATACGAAACGATTCGACAAAAAAGGCGCCGGTGGTATGGACGAGATCGCAAAGACCCTCTTTGCCCCCATCTACCCGGTGATCGCGCAGAACATCATCGATCGGTTCGGCATCACCCGAGGCACCTGCATCGATATCGGCAGCGGGCCTGCATCGCTGGCGATCGCCGTGGCGGCTCGATCCGACCTCGAGGTCATTGCCCTGGATTTTTCGGGCGACATGCACGAAGCCGCATCACGGAATATCGCAAATGCAGGGATGTCCGATCGCATACGCCTCCTGTGCGGCGATGTGCACGACATTCCCCTCGCCGACGATACTGCAGACCTGATCATCAGCAGGGGATCGATGTTTTTCTGGGACGACATCCATTGCGCCTTCCGGGAGATCTACCGTGTCCTCAAACCGGGCGGCACAACCTATATCGGCGGGGGGTTCGGCAACCGGGAACTCCGGGATGCGATAGCGGCCGATATGATCCGCAGAAATCCCGACTGGAAGGAATTCAACGAGAAAAACATCTCGCCGGAGAACGTCGCGCGCTTCCGCACAATGCTGGAGGAGATCGGCGTCCCCTCATTCGCAATCATCTACGGCGACGAGGGGCTCTGGATCGTGATCGCCAAGACGGCAAGCGGGCCCCTCCCCTGAGGTGCACCGCCGGAGAGCGATCCCGGGCGCGTCAGTCGTACCGGAGCCGCAGGCCGACGCCGACCTCGTGCAGGGGTGCGGCGTGCGCCAGCGCGATCGTCGCCCGGAATCCGGTGCAGTGGCAGGCATGGACCGCTGCAGGCTGCAGGTCCTCGAAGTAGCGGCAGGTTGCCCGGATCTGCTGTTCCGGTGCGGCGAGGAGGTGGAAGCCGCCGATGACGTCCGCCACCCGCCGCTCCCCGGTCACCTCCCGCGCCTGCTCGATGATGGTGCAGATCCCCGCGTGGGCGCACCCGGCGATGACCACGAGCCCCTGCTCGGTCAGGCACGCGATCCCCGAATCGTCGGCAAGCATATCGGGCACCCAGTGCCCGTCCTGGAGCACCTCTCCCACCGCCTGCGTTCCCTCGAACTCGAATCGTCGCTCGATCTCCCCGAGGAACACGATGCGTTCGGTGATCCAGACCGGATCCGCACTCAGCCGGACCTCGCCGAGGGAGGCGAGGGTGTCTTGAGCGATGAAGCACCCGATGTTCCTCCCCTCCTCGTCCCGTTTCGGGGCAAAGATGCCGGGATGGGCAATGAACGCCGGCGATGCCATCTCCCTTCCCTCGATGGAGGCCTCGATGATGCGCTTGACCAGCGGCTCGAGCCCGCCGGTATGGTCGAGATGGCCGTGGGAGAGCACGACCAGGTCCGCATCGAGGGGATCGACGCCCATTTTGTGGGCGTTGTCGAGGAAGAGGTCGGAATACCCGGTATCGAAGAGAATATGCGTATCCCCGTCCCTCACGAAGAGGGAAAGGCCGGGCTCCGCCCGGAAATAGCGGTCGATGAGGGTGGTGTTGTCCACCAGAACCAAGATCTCCATGCGCGTTCGTACAGGGGATCGGTCTGAGAGACGATGAATATGGGCGTTGTGACGCGGCTCTCCCCCAGTGCGCGGAATGCCCGTGCCTTATCCTGCCATGGCCGCCCCCTCCATCCTCCGCTTCGCATACAGGAACGCCAGCAGCGCAAGCCCCTGCATCGCCACCACGAAGACGAGAATGAACGATAGCGAGACGCCGTACGCCCAGCCAAGGACGGCGCTTCCCGCAAACCACGCCGCCCCGTATACCGTATTGAAGATCCCGTAGGCCCGCCCCCGCGTGGAGAGGTGGGTGTAGTCGGCCACCGCGGCGCGGAGGATGGTCTCCTGGATCCCCATCACCGCGCCCCAGAGCACGGCCCCGGCAAGGGCGGGCCCGAAGGAGGAGCCGAAGGCGAAGAAGGGTATGGCCATGCCGAGCACCGGTGCGGCGGCGAGGACGGACAGGCCGATGCGGTCGTAGGCCCGCCCGGCAGCGAGCGCCGCCACCGCATCCACGCCCATCGCCACGGCGTAGAGGAGCGGGATCCGGGCCTCATGCACCACGCCGGCGGCGGCCCAGTGGTAGGCGATGAGAGGGAATGCCACGAAGCCGGCCATGGTGAGGGCGGTGAACACCCCGTAGGGGACGAGGGCTTCCATGGGCGGTGCCTGCCGCGGGGCCGCCACCGCCGCCTCGAGATCGGGGGGCGCGGGGACTCTGCGGCGGGTGACGGCGAGGGCCGCCATCATCAGCGCAAAGGGGATGAGGAGCAGGGCGAACCCCACCCGGAAGTCGCCCCGGAAAAAGAAGGCGGCGGAGATGATGAGCGGGCCGATGATGGCCCCGATCTGGTCGAGGCATTCGTGGATGCCGAATCCCCAGCCCCTCCCCACGCGTGCGGTTACGTTCGAGAGGATGGCGTCTTTTGCCGGCGCCCGGATGCCCTTACCCATCCGCTCGGCGACGAAGAGAAGAGCGGCGATCTCCCACGAACCGGCGATGGCGAGCAGGGGGACGGCGGCAAGCATCCCGTAGCCGAGAAAGGTGAGCGCCCAGTAGCGGCGGGTGGTGTCGGCAACGAACCCGGACACAAGCCTGAGGGCATAGCCGAGGAACTCCCCCATCCCCGCCACGACCCCCACCACCAGCGCCGTTCCCCCGAGCAGGGAGAGGTAGGGCCCGGTGACGCTCCGGGCCCCCTCGTAGATGACATCCCCGAAGAGGCTGACGATGCCGAAAAGGACGATGGCGGCGTAGGCTGCTCTCCGGTCGAACTGCGGCGCGGCGTCGGGCACTGTACCATGGAATGGGTGGCGGAGGAATTGAACCATTTGTGTTTCCGGGTGCCCCCTCCGTCATCCGGGAGCACCGGGCAATCCCCTTTTCGGGTGGGGATACCAGAGGGTACATGCATGATTCGCAACGCGCAGATCCTCGACGACCTCCTGAACAAAGCGCATGATCGGGGGGCGAGCGTGGCGGGGTACCTCCCCGCGGCAGCCCTCAGGGACTGCCCGTCAGCGCGGGCGGCGGGGCCGCAGGGGTTTTCGACTTTCTCCGGCACCATCGTCGTCCTCGGGCTCTACCATGACCCGGCGAAGCCGGAGATGGACTGGTGGGAGCCGGGGGGGAGCACCCCGGGCGACCGCATGCTCCGCGGGATCTCCCGGGAACTTGCCGCATGGCTGCGGGAAACCCACGGCATCGAAGCAAAAGACATCCCCTATCAGGTCTACGACGGCGGGATCTACCTCAAGGACGCCGCAGTGCTTGCCGGTCTCGGCTGCATCGGGAGAAACAACCTGGTGATCACGCCCGGATTCGGCCCGCGGGTGCGGTTCCGGGCGCTGTGGATCGACATGGAACCAGAACCGCCGGCACCCTGCCCCATGGCACCCCCCTGCGAGGCCTGCAATCACCCCTGCGAGACGCAATGTCCCATGCATGCGTTGCACGAAGGGAGGTACTCCCGCGCCCGCTGCATGGCCCGTATGGAGGCGGACAAAGCCGCCCCCGTGGAGAAGTCCGGAACAAAAGGCCCAATTGACCATTGCCGGGTCTGCGAACTCGCCTGTCCCGCCCACCGCATCCCGTGACCCTGCCCCTTACTCTATCGGAGCGTAGATCTCGGTGAGGATCTCCTCTTCCGGAACCTCTCTCGGGTCGTTGAGGTACACCTCGCGCAGGGGCCCGGCAATGCTTTTCTGGCTCCTCTCCAGCCACGCGTAGAGTTTTTCGTAGGTGGGTGTAGCGTTCTCGTATGCGCCCCTGTGCACGATCGTTGCCATGGTCCCGCCGGGAAGCTCGTAGACACGCATCTCGCCACTCCCCTCCGTAGTGCCCAAGATGGGGAAGGCAACCTCGATGTCCGCGTTTCCCGCTGCATCGGCCGCAAACGCCTCCTCGGGGGACATTTCATGGCAGACAAAGACCGGGGGCCCTGCGATCTGTACCCCGTGCGCCATTGCGAATTCCACCAGCTCCCCGATCATCGTGGCGATCTGCGGATACGAACCCCTGCGGCGCAGCCCGAGCACGACCTGCCGCGCCACCTCGACGACTTCAACGTCTTCCATAGCTTCGTCCTCAAAGGATCAAACCGTGCCGGACATAATAACGGTGACGCCCGGGGGGCGACCCTGAAGGGTGACCGCGACCACCCCCCCGGAGATCGAACCCGGTGCGGTGCGTGCTCACGCCGCACCCTGCGCCTCTGCCGATGCCCTCCGCCGCCGGATCCGGTGCTTGTAGAGTTCGTGGCTTGCAAACAGCAGCAGGGGGAACGGGACCAGCAGCAGCAGGTATGGTGCCGGAACGTGCGCCGTATTGAAGATGAACTGCACGAATCCGACGTTGAGGAGGGTGTAGATCCAGACGAGCTCGAGCGCGATCGCAAGGATCAGCAACCTGTTTTTCAGCAGGCCTCTGCTGAACGCGGGGAACTCCCACGACCGCAGCGTCCACGCATTGAAGAGCTGGCAGGTGATCGCCCCCAGCAGCGTCATGGTCATCGCCTGCCGGTGCAGCGCGGTGCCGGTGATGGAGAGATCGCCGTATACCCACCCGTTGAGGAAGAGAAACCCGAGGAAGGCACACATCGCTGCGGCAGCCTCGATTGCGCCGAGAAACGCGTACCCCCGCTTGAACACCTCCCGGTCCAGTATCCGCTCCTCTCTTCCGACCGGGGGCCGCCGCATGATATCCGCCTCGGGCGCTTCGGTGCCGAGGGCGAGGCCGGGCACGAGGTCGGACCCGAGATCGATAGTCAGGATCTGGATAACCGAGAGGGGGAGCGGGATGCGGAGGAAGAAAAACAGGATGTAGGGAACGATTTCCGGGACGTTGGACGAGAGGATGTAGGTGACGAATTTCTTGATGTTGAAGTAGACCGTCCGTCCCTCCTCGATTGCCGCGACGATGGAGGCGAAGTTGTCGTCGAGCAGGATCATGTCCGCCGCCTCCTTCGCCACCTCCGTCCCCTTGATCCCCATCGATATCCCGATATCGGATTTCCGCAGCGCAGGCGCGTCGTTCACCCCGTCGCCGGTCATGGCCACCACCTCGCCGGCGTTCTGCAGGAGCGTGGCGATCCGCAGCTTCTGCTCGGACCGCATGCGCGCGAAGAGCACGTTCTTTGCCGAAAGAAGCTCCTGCAGCGCTTCATCAGACATTTTCCGCGTATCGTCGCCGGTGAGCACCATGTCCACGGCAAGCCCGATCGTCCGTGCGACCGCCTCTGCGGTGAGGGGGTTGTCCCCGGTGAGCATGAGCACGCGGATGCCCGCTGCGTGGCATTTTTTCACCGCATCGCGGACCTCCGCCCTCGGAAGGTCCATGATGGCAATGAGGCCCAGCATGGTCAGGCCGCGTTCTGCGTCCTCCGACCCGCAGGCGACCGCGAGGACGCGATAGGCCTGCCGCTCGAACACTTCTGCCCGTGCCACGAACGCCTGCTTCTCCTTCTCGCCGAAGGGGTTGATGGATCCCGTTTCATCGATAGAATAGTCCGAGAGCGGGACCAGCACTTCCACCGCCCCTTTTGAAAAAATGAAGGTTTTTCCGTCTTTCTCGTAGACGGTGGACATCATTTTGCGTTCGCTGGAGAACGGGAACTCCCTGTATTTGGCATAGCCGCTCGTGTCGATGCCCGCTTTCCGCGCCGCCGCGATGATGGCGAGCTCCGTCGGATCGCCGAATACCTGGTGGTCGCGGATGGCGGCGCGGCAGTTCGCCATGCCTGCGGTGAGGAAAAAACGCAGCCTCTCCCGTGATGTTGGGTTCTCGTTTTGGATGGTGAATTCCCCGCTCTGGAAGTATCCCTCGCCGGACACGGTGATCTCCTCCCCGCTCGTAAGATAGATCTTCTTGAGGGTCATTTCGTTGCGGGTGATCGTCCCCGTCTTGTCGGTGCAGATGACGGTAGCGCTGCCGAGGGTCTGGACCGAATCCAGATTCTTGATCAGGGCGTTTCTTCGGGCCATATTGCGGCTTGCAAGGGAGAGCGAGAGGGTGATGGTGGGCAGCAATCCTTCGGGCACGTTTGCCACGATCAGGGAGAGCGCGAAAATCGCCGCGACGAGGAACCCCTCGCCCGCGAAATACCCCAGCACGAAGAATACCGCCCCCATCAGGAGCGCGGCAACGGTGAGGACGCGCGTGATGCGGATGATCTCCTTCTGCATGGGCGTGAGCCGTTTTTCCACCTCCCGGGTGAGCGACGCGATCTTCCCGAACTCCGTGTTCGCTCCCGTGGCGTCCACCACCGCCCTTCCGTTGCCCGACGTGACCGTGGTGCCCGCGAAGACGACGTTGCGTGCATCGAGGATGGACTCGCTCGTATCCGGCGCATCGACGCGCCGGGTCGGGCGGGCTTCGCCGGTGAGAGTGGCATTATTCACGTAGAGCGAATTTGCCTCAATCACCACCGCGTCCGCGGCAATCCGGTCCCCTTCTTCGATGATGAGAATATCGCCCGGGACGACGGTTCTGGCGTCCACCTCCCTGATCTCTCCGGCCCGCTGCACCTCGACCAGCGCGGGGATCAGCTTGAGAAGGGCCTCCACCGTTTTATCCGCTTTATACTCCTGCCAGAATGCAAACGTGGCGTTGACGACGACCGCGCCGAGGATAGCGAACCCGAGGATATCATATCCCTCCCCCGGCGAGTAATACTCCGCAACAAACGAGAGCACTGCGGCCACTTCGAGGAGGACCGCGAAAAACTGGGCGTACTGCCGCACATACTCCCGGACGTAATTTTTCTTCCTCCGCTTCTCTATCTCGTTCGGGCCGGCCTCCGCCAGCCGCTGCGCCGCCTCCGCCTCCCCGAGGCCTGATTCGGATGTGTTGAGACGGGAAAGGATCTCCTCTTTCGGGAGCGAATACAGGTTCATGCGATCCCGGGCACCAGAGAGATGTACACCACTCAATTGATAGTTAAAGGTATCGTGGCGGCGGCACGGGGCGGGGGAATGTTTAATGCGCCTCTGCCCCATCCTGTCGATGAGCTATGGTGTCGACAATTCTCGCCGCATTCGATGGATCGGAACCTTCAGGCCGCGCCCTGAAATGCGCCCTCGAGATCGGCAAAGCGCTGGGAGCGGAGATCCACACGATATATGTCTTTAAGCCCGGTGATTTCCCTGCCATCCCATCGAACGTCACGCGCCTTGGCCGTGACGATCCCGCACTGGAGTCGTTCGGCCGCACCATCAGGGAGGAGGGTGCGAAAATCGAAAAACGGATCGCCGACATTGCCGCCGCATATTCCGCGCCGGTGCGCACCCATAAGACGATCGGCGATCCCCGGGAAGAGATTCTGCGGTTTGCAGCGATTGTCGACGCAGATATCATCGTCATGGGCTCCCGGGGTATGGGCAAGATCCGCCAGCTGCTGCTCGGGAGCGTCAGTTCCTACGTGGCGGAGCACAGCACGGTCCCGACCCTGCTGGTCCCGTGAATATCAGTATTTGAGGAGCTGTGCGTTCACGGCGACGATGATCGTGGACAGGGACATCAGAAACGCCCCCACCGCAGGCGAGAGCAGGATCCCCGCGCCGTAGAGCACGCCCGCGGCCAGCGGGATTGCCACCGCGTTGTACCCGGTCGCCCAGAGCAGGTTCTGCACCATCTTCCGGTAGGTCGCCCTCCCCAGCCCGATCACCGAGGCAACGTCGGCGGGGTTGTTCTTCACGAGGATGATGTCGGCCGCCTCGAGCGCCACGTCGGTTCCCGCCCCGATGGCGATCCCTACATCCGCCTGCGCCAGCGCAGGAGCATCGTTCACCCCGTCGCCCACCATGGCCACCAGAAAGCCCCGCGACTGGATCTCTTTGATCTTTTCCGCCTTCTCCTGGGGGAGCACCTCGGCGAAGACCTCGTACAGCCCGAGCTCGTCCGCGACCCACGCCGCCACCTCCTGCTTGTCGCCGGTGAGCATCATGCAGCGGATCCCGTGCTCCTTCAGGGTGGCGATCGCCTCTTGCGATTCCTCGCGTATCACGTCGGCGAGGGCTATCGCCCCGCAGACCTCCCTGCCGAGGATCACGTAGACCACCGTCTTGCCCTGCGACGAGAGACGGGCGATCTGCCCGTCCCCCGCATCGAGCCCCTGCTCCCGGAGGTAGCCCGGGCTCACCACGAGCGCCTCCTCGCCCTCGATCGTCCCCCGCACCCCTTTGCCGGGGATCGACGCGAAGTCCTCGACCGGGAGAGGGTCGGCAACGGCCTTTGCGATGGCCTTCGCGATCGGGTGCTCCGAGAACCGCTCCAGCGATCCCGCGACCCTGAGCAACCGGTCCTCGCCGCACTCGCCCGCCAGTTGCACCGTTTCCGTCACACCGAACTGCCCCTCGGTCAGGGTTCCGGTCTTGTCGAAGACCACCGCCCGGAGGTTGCGGGCGTTCTCGAACGCGGTGCGGTTGCGGATCAAAAATCCCTGCCGGGCGGCGAGCGCGGTCGACACCGTGACGACGAGCGGGATGGCGAGGCCAAGCGCATGGGGGCAGGTGATGACCATCACCGTCACGCTGCGCTCCAGTGCGAAGGCAAACGCGCTTCCGGCCAGCGCATACCATGCGACGAGGGTGATCGCTCCGGCGCTGAGGGCGATGATGGTGAGCCAGAAGGCGGCCCGGTCCGCCAGGTTCTGGGTCTGCGATTTCGCCGCCTGCGCCTCGTTCACGAGCTCGATCACCTGCGAGATAAACGAGTCTTTCCCGGTCTTTTGCACCTCCACGGTGAGCGACCCTTCCCCGTTCAGGGATCCGCCGATCACCTCGTCTGCCGGTTCCCGCTCAACCGGGCGCGACTCGCCGGTGACCATCGACTCGTCCACCGATGAGGCGCCGTCCACGACCACGCCATCGGCGGGGATCCGCTCGCCGGGTTTGACGACCACGCGATCGCCGCTTTTGATATCCTCGAGCGGGACGTCGCCGAGATCGCCGCCCGGCATTACCTTGTGGGCGACGGAGGGCATCAGGTGTGCCAGCTCCTCCAGCGCTCTCGAAGCCCCCATGACCGACCGCATCTCCATCCAGTGCCCGAACAGCATCACGTCGATCAGGGTGGCGAGCTCCCAGTAGAAGATCATGCCCGAGATCCCGAACAATGCGAAGACCACGACGGTCGAGTACGCGTAGGCGTTGATGATGGCAACGCCGATCAGGGTCATCATGCCGGGCCGGCGCGCCTTCAGCTCGTCGTAAAGCCCCCGGTAAAACGGGTACCCGCCGTAGAAGAACACGACCGACGAGAGGAGAAACAGCAGGACGAGATCGCCGGGAAACCGGAGGGTATCCCCGAACCCCGCCCACTCCTGGAGCATGGGCGAGAGGATCAGGATGGGGATGGTCAGGACAAGGGAGACGAGAAGGCGCCGCTTGAAATCCGCGATCATCATCTCGTGGTGGGACGCGTGCCCGCCCGCGTGGTGCCCGCCAGTATCGTCCATATCAACACCGCCTCCTCACCCGGCAGGATCCGTGCACCGACCGCCCGCCACCGTGCGCTATCATCCTTCCCCTCTCTCGCCTCGACCGGAGTTCTGCGCCAGACCCAAGACGTTCAGGGCGAAACCGTGATCCCGCGAATGCCCGCGCCTGTCACTCCCCCACCAGCATGATGTCGCATTGGGGACATCTCAGGCTCCGGCAGGGCATTGCGGCGGTTTTCTGCACGGTATACCCGCACTGGGGGCAGACGCATCGCATCGGCGGGATCCCGCGCCGCCTTCTTCCTTCTCCATAACGAATACGCACGATCGTTCACCGCCGGAGTATTCCTCCTCTACGGCATAAGTGTTTGTGCGGGGGGCACCGGGAGCCTTGCAGGATGGTGCACGTCGCCCCACCGGGTTGCCTGCCCTGCCGCATCGCGGTGCACCAACGCATAAATACGACGCGGTTTACTCCTGATGCAGGAGAGTGCCGCCATGAAATTTTCCACGCTCGTCTCGTTCTTCGAACGCCTCGAAGAGACAGCGTCGCAGAATGAAATGACGGAGATCCTCGCAGAACTCTTCGGGAAAGCGTCTGAGAGCGATATCGATATCGTCTGCTATTTCACGCTCGGAACTATTGCGCCCGGATACGCCAAGGTGGACCTGGGCCTCGGCGAAAAAACGGTGATCGCCGCCCTCGCACGTGCGTCGGGGCGTGACGAAGAGGCGATCTCCCGGTGGGTGCGGGACAGGGGAACCCTGAGCGCCCTGGCCGCGGATATCGAGATCCCGTGGAAGGAAGAGTACCGGGACTCTATCGCCGTGGAAAACGGGCTTCGCGTGGAGGACGTCCACGATGCCCTCATGCGGATCGCGACCGCCTCCGGGTCGGGTTCCATGAAGAAAAAAAAGGCCGTCCTCGGCGCCTTGCTGGCAGCGGCGGATGAGAAGGAGCGCTATTATATCACGCGGCTTGCCACCGGAACCATGCGGCTCGGTGCGGGGGAACGGACCCTCCTCGACGGCATGTCGCACGCGGTATCCGGCTCAAAGGAGCATAGACCCGTGCTTGAGCATGCCTACTACACCTGCTCTGATATCGGCCACGTGGCGAACATCCTCAAACGGAGCGGGATTTCCGGCGTCAAACGGATCCGGGTTTCCCTGAATCGGCCCATCCGTCCCATGCTCACCCAGCGCGTGGGGGAGCTTGCGGAGATCGTGGGAAAGATCTCCTCGGAACGTATTGCGGCGGAGGAGAAGTATGACGGCGAGCGGATCGAGGCGCACAAAGACGGCGACGCGGTCCGCCTCTTCTCCCGGCGGCTCACCGATATCACCGGCCAGTTTCCCGACGTGGTCGAAGCGGTGCGATCCGGCATTGCCGCGACGACTGCCATCCTCGACGGCGAGGTGGTTGCCTACAATGCCGGGGGCGGGACCTATCAGCCGTTCCAGCAGCTGATGCACCGGCGGAGAAAGTACCACGTGAAGGAGTATGCGGAGACGGTTCCGGTTCGGTACATGGTATTCGACCTCCTCTACCTGGACGGCAATTCGAAGATGTGCTTCTCCTACCCTGAGCGGCGGGCACACCTCAAGGAGATCCTGACCCCCTCTGAACTCCTGACCCTGTCGGGGATGAAGGTCTGCACCTCGGCCGAGGAGATCCGTGATGCCTTCTTGTCAAACCTGAAGAGAGGACTGGAGGGTGTTATCTGCAAATCCTGTGCGACCGATTCAATGTATGAGCCGGGCAACCGGTCCTGGCAGTGGATCAAGTGGAAGAAGGAGTACGAGAACGGACTCACCGATACGCTCGACCTCGTGATCATCGGTGCTACGGCAGGGAAGGGGAGGCGGAGCGGCGGTTTCGGCTCGGTGCTCTGCGCCGCCTACAACGAGGAGGAGGATGTATTCCAGACGGTCTGCGGCGTGGGTACGGGATTCTCGGACGAAGAACTGGAAGGGCTCCCCGAGAAGCTGGAGCCACATACACTCGACAGAAAGCCCTCACGATGCCAGGTGCGGAACCGCACTGAGCCGGAATTCTGGTTCTCGCCGGAGTATGTGGTTGAGGTGCTCGGATCGGAGATCACGAAGAGCCCCGCCCATACCTGCAACTGGGACGAAGGGGAAAAGCGGGGACTCGCCCTCCGGTTCCCCCGCTTCATTCGGTGGAGGCCGGAAAAGAGCCCCGAACAGGCGACCACCGCAGAGGAGATCGCCCGGATGTACCGCCAGCAGGGGAACAGGGAGACACGATGGCCGAGAAGAAGGTGAGCAACGCGGAAATCGCCAGTACCCTGTTCGAGATCGCGGATCTCCTCGAGCTCAAGGGAGTGGCATTCAAACCCCGCGCCTACCGCAGCGCGGCACAGACCATCGAGGCTCTCGGCGAGGACATCACCGACATCGCCGAACGGGGCGAACTCGAGGAGATCGCCGGGGTGGGGGAGAGCATCGCCGGGAAGATACGGACGGTGATCGATCAGGGAAACCTCCCCTATCTTGACAGGCTCCGGGAGGACATGCCGGAGGGCGTGCGCGAATTGATGGAGCTCGAGGGGATCGGCCCCAAAAAGGCGCTCTTTCTCCACAGAAAACTGGGAATTTCCGGCATCGATGATCTTGAGGTTGCGGCGAAGAAGGAGAAGGTGCGGGAACTTGAGGGGTTCGCAACGACGTCGGAGCAGCATATTCTGGATGCCATCGAGGTCTGGAAAGAGCGCCACGAACGTTTCCTGCTCGGGTACATCCTCCATGATGCGGAAGCGATCGAGCGCAAACTCAGAGAGCACGACGCGGTGAAAAAAGCATGTCTCGCCGGTTCCATTCGCCGGCGCAGGGAGACGGTGGGGGATGCCGACATCCTCGTCGCCACCGACGAGCCGGAGACGGTCTCGCACTTTTTCTGCTCCCTGCCCGAGGCCAGACGGGTGGTGATGGAGGGGCCGAAACGGTGCACCATTGTGGTGGCGCGGAATCTCCACGTGGACCTGCGGGTGATCGAGGAGGAGCAGTTCGGGGCTGCCCTCCAGTATTTCACCGGTTCAAAGGCGCACAACATCACGCTGCGAAAACGCGCCCTCGACCATGACTGGAAACTGAGCGAGTACGGGCTTGCGACGCGGGATGGAGGCGACATCGTTGCCCGCGAGCACGAGGAGGAGATCTACGAGGCGCTCGGTCTCGCCTTCATCCCCCCCGAGCTGCGGGAAAACCGCGGGGAGATCGAGGCGGCGGAGGAGGGAACCCTGCCTGCTCTCATCGAATACGGGGATCTGTGGGGGGACCTGCACGCTCATACAAAATGGAGCGACGGGGCTCATTCTGTCCGGGAGATGGCGGAGGCCGCACGCGATCGAGGATGGGAATACCTCATCATCAGCGACCATTCGGGAGGGCTCGCCATCGCCCACGGCCTCTCCGAAGGTGACATCAGAACGCAGGGAAAAGAGATCGAGAAGGTGAACCGTGAGCTCGAGGACATCACGGTGCTCCAGGGGATCGAGGCGAATGTCGATAAGGACGGCACTATAGACGTGAAAAAATCCATCCTTCGCGATCTCGACTTTGTGGTCGGGAGCGTACACTCAGGGTTCAAAATGACGGAGAAGGAGATGACCGAACGGGTGGTCACCGCCATCCACCAGGATCACCTGAACATGATCGGACACCCCACCGGCCGCCTCATCCAGAAACGGGAACCTTATGCGCTTGATCTGGATGCGGTCTTCGAAGAGGCGGCATCCGTAGGCGTCCTGCTGGAGATCAACGCCTTTCCCACCCGTCTCGACCTCTCCGATATCCACTGCCGCAGGGCCCATGACGCCGGGGTCATGCTCGGGATCAGCACCGACGCGCACGACACCGACCATCTCCGGTTCCTTGACCTCGGGGTGGCGGTGGCCCGGCGGGGGTGGCTGGAGGCTGGCGACGTGATCAACACCCGCTCCCTCGACGAGCTGCGGGCGTGGCTGAAGCAATGAGAGTGGCGATCGTTGCTCTCTTTGCTTATTCGAGTGTTTTGTACCACACGTTCATGCTCTCGAACGCGCCGCAGATATTGGTGTTGTTGCGCAGGGTTCCCCCGAACGCGTAGCCTGCGCGGGCGAAGGTGATATTGATGGGGTACAGTGCCGCCCGGGCGATGGTGTAAGCCGTGTGCATGCCCTTATTTCGCATGTCTTCCTCCATTGCCGCAAGCAGGGCCGAACACAGGCCCATGCCCCGGTAGGATGGGTGCGTGGCAAAATCGGTCATTTCCACGTTCTGCCCATCCCGGTCGATCTCCGCCGACGAAGCGGCGACGATGCGCCCTTCACGGACGGCGCAGTAGTAGCGGATATGCGACTGCATCGTCTCGCCGATGTAGCCGGGATCGTGGATGGGAAACGGGTAGGTTGCAAAGACCGCATCGTACAGCGCCGCCAGGGCCTCCGCATCCGCAAGGTCGGCGGGCCGGATGGCGAACCCGGTAGGGAGCGCACAGGGCCGGGACGCTTTGCCGCGTGCGAGGGCGGTGGCGAGTACATCTTCGATGATGTCCGCATCGGCGAGAACTTTCCGTTCCGGGTCGAGGTACTTTGCATACAAGTAGCCGTCCTCCCTGCCATTGTAAAACCCGGGCACGAACGCCTCCATCTCGTACCCCCGCTCAAGAAACGCATCGCTCGCCGATGCGGGCACTTTTGCGAAGATCTTGGAATACCCGTGCTCACGTGCCAGCGCCTCCGCCTGTTCGAGGGTGAACTGCACGATCCCCGGCCCCAGTTTCATCAGGTAGACCCGGTCGTTCAGCGGCCCGTGCTGGATGACGGTTCCCTCGCGGGCGATGATCGTATCAGTCGTCATTCCTGCGATCGATCCTGTCGGTATCGTGCGGCACCAGCGTGATCGTCTCGTCGTAATCGGAGAGCAGTTTCTCGATGCCCACCGCTTTGGACTCGTCCGCATCGTCCAGTTTGAGCTGCAGCGAGCAATCCTCGCAGTTGCGGTCGCAGTAGACCGCCTGGTAGCAGTCCGGCTCCCGGTAGGTGGAGATCACGCCCTCGTAGTTCCTGAGCACCACCTTGTTCGTCGACCACGAGATGAGGTAATTGGGCATGATGGGGATTTTCCCCGCGCCTCCCGGTGCGTCGATGACGTAGGTGGGGACAGCAAACCCGCTGGTATGCCCGATGAGGCTCTCGATAATCTCGATGCCCTTGCCCACCGGCGTCCGGAAATGGGCGAGGCCTTCGGAGAGGTCGCACTGGTACATGTAGTACGGCCGCACCCGGTTCCGGACCAGTTTGTGCACCAGGCTCCTCATGATCCGGGGGCAGTCGTTCACCCCGGCGAGGAGAACTGTCTGGTTGCCCAACGGGATGCCTGCGTCGGCAAGCCGCGCCAGCGCCCGCTTCGACGAGGTGGTGATCTCCCGGGGGTGATTGAAGTGGGTGTTGATCCAGAGGGGATGGTGGCGGGCGAGCATTGCCGCCAGTTCGTCGGTGATCCGGTAGGGGAGGACGACCGGGGTCCTGGTCCCGATGCGTATCACCTCCACGTGGGGAATGGCCTGCAGCTCGGTGAGGATCCAGTCGAGGCGGTCGTCGGGGAGCATGAGCGGGTCGCCCCCCGATAAGAGGACGTCGCGGATACGGGGGTGGTCCGCGATGTACGCGATCCCTTCACGAATCTCCTGATCGCCGGGGATCGAGTCGACATCCCCGACTTTCCGTTTCCTGGTGCAGTGCCGGCAGTACATGGCGCAGACGTTGCTGACCAGGAAGAGCACGCGGTCCGGGTAACGGTGCGTGATGCAGGCCGCGGGGCTGTCGGTATCCTCGGCGAGTGGGTCTGCCATGTCATAGCTCTCCACGATGAGCTCTTTTTCCGAGGGGAACGCCTGCATGAAGACCGGGTCGTTTTCATAGTCGTCGGCCTGGATCAGCGAGAGATAGTACGGGGTGATCCGGAGCGGGAACCGCTTCACGGTCTCCTCCAGGTGCTTCCTCTTCTCCTCGGGAAATTCGATTCCGAGCAACCGCTCAACGGTGTCGATGTCCTGGATGGTGTGGCGGATATGCCACCGCCAGTCTTCCCACTGGGAGATCTCTGACCCCCGTTCGATCTTTTCTGCAATCTCTTGCTGGGTGGTTGAATAAATGGGCATCGGGAACAATCCTTTGCGGGTACAGTACCGAGCTCACTCTATTTATGCGTTCGGGAAAAACGAATAATTCTGGCTCAATTGGCAAAAATAATTTTATTTTGGCCGATTTACTCTCTCCTGCGCGGAATGCCCGCATGGCATGCACAATACGTTCTGATCCGGGAATCTTGCTGAATCTGGTCACGAATGAGGGTTTTCTGCCATAAGCTCGATGTATAATGTTCCTGTTCGCGGGAGATCACGTCACCCCCCACCATCCCCGGGAATGCGAAGAGATGCCCTGAAACGAGTGCAGGAAGGGAAAAAGGATTATATGTACGTATCTGAACAGTGCAGTCGTTGGTTGTGTACCGGGTACGGAAGGACCGTGGGGTGTGAGGAATCGTGAGGGTATGGCTGACCGTTCTTCTCGTTGTCGCCCTTGCTGCTGCTGCTCAAGCCCACGTGCCGCTCTCGGGCGGGAGAAATGATCTCCTCGGGCATGCGTTCGCCGTGGACGATCCGACCAAATCATGGGTCGTCTACGACCGCCTCGATGCGGGGGGGACGGCGAAGTACTACCGGTTCGGGATGCACCAGGGCGAAGAGCTCCGGCTCAGCGTCTTCACCCCGGAAGAATGCGCGTTCGCGCCCGGCATGGTGGTGATGGGCCCGGGGATCGAGTCATCTGGAACGGTGCCGCCCTATGTCGAGGTGCCGGAGGGCGCGGGTGCGGCGGTGATCCCCGGACAGGCCCCGGAAGAGGCCGAGTTCGAGCCCTTCACCCCCGCGGCCATCTATCCGGGGGCCACATACTCTGTCGTGGTCCCTGCCGCCGGGACCTATTATGTCGCGGTCTTCGAGGCTGACGAGGGAAGTGCATTCGGGCTGGTGGTCGGGTTCCGAGAGGCGTTTACCCCGACCGAGTTTCTGCTCGTCCCCGTGGCCGTACTAGGCATCCACCAGTGGGAAGGCCAGTCGCTCGCTTTCATCCTCGCCCCGATGACCCTCACCCTCATCGTCGGATCCGGGCTGCTCGCCATCGGGCTGCGAAGCAAGACGATCGCCCTTGAGGGCCTCTTCGGCTGGCTTGCCATCGGTGCGGGCCTCCTCTATCTCGGGACAGGCCTGATGCTGCTCCTCCAGACTGCAGTCGCCCTCGAAACGACCGGTCTGGATCCAGCGGCCGTGCTTCCTTTCCTGTATGTGCTTATTGCGGCCATCCTGGGAACGTTCGCCATCAGGACAGGGCTTGCCCGGAACGGGCGCGCCTCCCTGAGCGGCGGCGTGCTCATGGGCGTCATCGGCCTCCTCGGCCTTTTCACGTGGTCCGGACTTCTCCTTGGCCCGGTGCTGGCGCTCGTCGCCGGTGTGCTGGGAATTGGGCGGGGCGGGGAGTAAAAAACGAGGTGGAGGTTATCTCTTTCCTCGAGTTATCCCCCGCCATGCGGAGAAGAGCAGCGAGGCCAGTATCACGCCGATGCTCAGCGGTGTGGTGGCTGCCGGCGTGGGGGGCTGGTCCGGCACGCGGGTCGCGCCTGTCAGCTGGCTGACCGTGACGCGTTTGGAGGCGGCGACCAGCGATCCGTCGACATAGACAGCGGTCGGCTGCAGGGCAAAGTCATGCACCTGCGCGGTCTCCCCGGCGTAGCGGATGCGGTACGCAAGCGCCAGGGTCTGCCCGGCCGGCAGGGAGGGGATGCTCTTCTCCCAGATAAGGCGCGGTTCGCTGCCGTTTCCAGCCATCACATGGAACTCGCCCTCCGGGCTGACAGCCTCAAAGTCCGACGTGGGGAAGGTATCCCGCAGGAGAATGTTCTGCACCGCCGCACCGCCCCGGTTGGCGAGGGTGATTGTTACCGTACACTCCTGGTCTGGCTCCGTGATCGCACCGGGGCGTATCGCTTTTTCAACGGCAAGGTTCACCCCCAGCGTGCTCCATTTTGCCGTGATCGTTGTCGGATAGCAATCCTCCGCACTCCAGTAGTACACGACCCGCCCGTCATTTCCCGTCTCGCCGATGGTGAAGTCCCTGTTCGACGAGATGAGCGAGGGGACCCCCGGCGGGAGCCTCAGGACGACCGCAATGCTCCCCGTTCGTGTTGCGGGGGGTTTCCCGTTGATGAGGAGCGCAGGATCGAGCGAGAGGGTTCTCATCGTGTCCACGCCGGCATCGACGGTATACTCAAACAGCACCTCCTTTGCCAGACCGGGTTCGAGGACGACGGTCTGTGGTGATCCCTGTCCTTCGCCGGGCTGCAGGCTCACCTGCTCACGGCTCCCGCCCCGGTTGACGAGCATGTAGGAGATTGCCACGTCCGCCTTCTGTCCGATATCCACGTCCGCCCGAATTGCATCCACGATCACGTTCCCCTCGTAGAAGAGGGTGCTTGCGGCAGCGCCCTGGCAGAGGAGCACCGCGCACAGCATCAGCCCGATCAGCCCTTTCATTGTCCTCACCTTCGTCATGGGCACACCCCCGGATGGTAGGTCTCTTCACCCGACCATCTGGCCGGGCAGGTCTCGCCGTCGACATAATTCCCGGTGTACCTGCTCGGACTGATCTTATCGCACCCTCCCGGGCCGGCAATGTTGTCTTTCCAGTCCGCACACCAGTACTCCCCGATGCGGTCGTTCCAGATGCTGTGCGGCACGTGGGCCGACCACCGGTTGTCAAAGTAGTGGCCGAGCGGCCCGTAGTCCATGATGCGCCACTTGTTCCGGTAGTTGACAAGATTGAACGTATGCCCGCCCCCCCAGTAGCCTTCGAAGTAGTCGGCGAGATAGGCACAGTACGAGGAGACGCCGAGCTTGCGCATGAGGGCATGGCGGAGGATGGCGTGATCTTCGCAGTCGCCACAGTAGTCCATCGAGCACCTGCTGTGGCTGTCCTCGATGGTCCAGCGGGCGCTCTGGATGTTCGGGGCGCCGGAGCCCCAGAGATCGTCGTAGACGTACTCCATATGCTGGTCGACATAGTAGCCGACCGCCTCCATCATCGCATCGCTGCTCATCTCCAGGTCGGCGGCCGTCACCGTGGAGTAGTCCGTCAGAATGCAGACCGTGGGCAGGCCTCCCCGGCAGGCATCGTCACGGAGGCAGTCGGCATACTCCATCAGGGCCTCTGAGGCCGCCCGTTCCACTGCTGAATTCCTCAGGGAGAACCGGTCCGATTCTGGCCCTGAGCCGAATGCCGCATCCGCACAGCAGTCGGTACAGGACGCGGGGCACACGCCGCCGCAATCGATGGCCGCCTCGTCCTGGTTCTGCAGCCCGTCGGCGCAGGTCGCAGTGCAGGCACCGCCGGTGCACCCTCCAAGGCAGGTGATCTCGATCGAATAGACATCGCAGGTCCCCTCGCCGGGCCGGAGGAAATACTCCCGGAGGGTGGTGCTGTCGATGCAGGTGTCCTCGAATCCCGCTGCATTGCCGCGGCGGTAGTAGTCAACTCCCCCGTCGGTATCCTCACAGAGGATGCAGGCGCCGAGGGAGCATCCGTGTGGGCAGGGGTACACCTCGATCATGACCCGGAAGCCGCTCGCCTCGTCCCACCCGCAATAGTGCTCGGCCACGCTCCCGGAGGTGCAGTAATCGTGGTAGCCGTCAACGCTTCCCGCGGTATAGTAGTCCCGTCCCCCGTCGGTGTCGGGGCAGATGCATGCGCCCTCGCGGCAGCCGTACGGGCAGGTGACCTCCACAATTTCCGCGCCGTCATCGCCGCAGATGTACTCCACCAGCGTCGTTGGCGACGAGCAGTAGTCCTCCGGACCGGGTACCGAGGTGCTCCGGGCGCTTCTCCCCGTGCTCGGGGGGACGCCGGGAGCAGGGGAGATCCAGCCATGTCCGGTCTCTATCTCAAACAGCTCGGTGGCGATCTGCCCCCGCAGGAAGTAGTTGCGGCCGCCATCTGAATCAAAGCATCCGCAGCCGTCCGATCCGACCCGGTCATAGAAATCCTGCCAGTAGAAGATATCGCCGAAGAGGACGTCCCACCGGGATACCCGGGTGGAGCAGGGGGCGAAGATCCGGTCGCAGCAGTAGCGCTCGCTGTCGTAGATGAGCCTGCCGTCGACCGAGCAGGCATCGCAGGCATCCCCGATGCCGTCCCCGTCGTAATCATTCTGGTCCGGGTTGCCGATACCGACGCAGTTGTCCCAGAGATCGGGAACCCCGTCGCCATCGTCATCCCGCAGGTAGGCCTGGAGGCGATCTGCCGCGGCAGGGGGAACCGATCCGGTCTCCCGGAAATTGCCGAACCGGTCCACGGCGATCGCACCGAATACCGGTTCTTGCTCAAGGGGGGGCGAGATGAAATCGCATGCATCATCATAGCAGACCCGTGCTCGTTCTCCGTTCATCCAGATCTCGATGAAGGCAATGCCGCTCGAATCCTGCGCCTTCACGCTGTACTGGACCCGCCCGTCGGGCGAGAGCCCCAAGGGGGACGCGACGACCCCGAGGGTGGGAGGATCATATTCACGCTTCGGGGGAGCCGGGGTTGGCGTTTCGGTCGGGATCGCCGTCGGGGTTGCGGTTGGTGTCGGAGATGCCGTTGCCGCCTGTGTCGGTGTCGGCATCGGCGTTTGCGTGGTGGCGGGCAGCTGCTCGTAGCAGTACATGGGCTTCTGGTACTGGTCGTATGCGCAGACCATCTCCTTCCCGCCGCAGACGTCGAAGCCGAACTGATTCGCTTCGTCCGGGCTGAGGCAGACGCAGTTTTCGGGGCACTGCCCGGGTGGGGGTGTCGGCGTCGGTGTGGGCGTCGGAGGCGGCTGGTAGCAGTAGAGCGGGTTCTGCGTCTTATCGTAGCCGCAGAGGATCAATTTTACGCCGCACGGCAGGTAGCCCATTTTTTGTGCCTGTGCCTCGGATAGGCACGTACATCCCTTTGGACACGTCTCCTCAGCCGCAACGAGGGCTGTCTGGCTGACCATGATCAGGAAGATGCAGAGTGGTATACTGTGGATCCGGTGGATATTGATCACCCTCTCATCGCTCGATGGTAATCAGGGATTGGTATGCGGGTATTTAAGAAGGATGAAATGTTCACGACGGGGTTTTCTGCAATTTAAATCGAGAAGCGTGGGTTTTCTAGTGCGATTTCATCCTGCTGACATGGTTGCTGCCGGTGGGCCCCATCTCACCTGTGCGGGAGAGTGCGGCATCATGGTCCGATCACCGCCGCAGCGGGTGCGAGCGTGGCTGCATGGTTCGAGGGAGGCCTCCTGCCGGTTACTTTCTCCCCTGTGCCTTGAAAAACGTGTGGCAGAAGACCCCGTCGGGCTCGCAGGTGCGGTACAGGTCGCCGATGCCCTGTTCCCGGTCCGTCCGGCTCATCATTCGCCGGCGCACGGCGTCGTCCCCGACGCCTTCGACTACTCGCGGGAAACGTCTGTTTCGTAAACCCATCCACGAGCTCGGGGCGGGACGCATCCACGTACACCATCCGGGGGGAGACGTGGACGTCTCGAAACCCCGCACTCGCGACGAGGGGGGGAAGAGCTCCTTTCCGACCAGGGCATTGCCGCCCATCTCCCGCTGGAGGTCGACGAGGCCGCCGGGGGCGCCGCAGTGGATCGCAACCACCGGAACGATCGATCTCGTCTTTCCCGCCATCTGCGCCCTGCCGTGGGCCGAAGGCGACGAGATCCCCCTCCCATGATCGCCCGCGTCTCCTCACCGCTCGACCTGCGCCAGCTCATCCCCGCGCCCTGCGCCGAAGTCCACCGCGTGGAAGTCTCCCTCACGAGGGATGTCGAGGAAGAATCCGCCGGTGGTATCGATCTGTACCACGGCACGATCGATCGAGCAATCGAGGAGGTGGCCTCCTTTCGTGCGGTCATCCGAAATCACGTGGAAATGGTACCCCGGCACATTGATCCCCTCCACGAACGCCGGTGACCAGAACCCGACAATCGTGCCCTGCATATCGGCATATTCAAAGACGGACTGGTTTTTCACCACTTCAACGAGCGGCGGATAGGGCTTTTCCTGCGCCGGCACGCTCCGGGTGGTCACCGAGGAGAAGACCCCGTCGATGCGTATGGCGTAGAAGAGGTTTGGCGAGGGATAGGTGCTGTCGAGCTGGGTTTGGAGGTCGGTGAGGTTTACCGGTCCTGCGATCTCGCGGGTGATGTCGGGATCGAACCACGTGACCGCCACAAACGGCGTCGTCATGGTATCGGGCACGACGACGACCGCCCCGTCGTATTTCACCTGATAGACGGTCCCGTCCACCACGATCATCTCCCCGTCGAGCGCATCGAGGGTGCCGAGCCCGAGATCGCCATGCTGCTTCACCTCCGCGATGGTATGGCTCCCCTCGTACACGCCCGCGAGGAGTGCGTCGATCGTCGAGACCTGGTACAGGGTCTCTGTGTCGTCATGCGAGGGCACCGTGGAAACGATTGCAACGACGATCAGGGCGGCGAGCAGGATTACTGCCGCAATCGAAACAGAATTCCGGTTCATCGTATCAGGAGATAATAGGATACCGGGATGAAGAACTCATCGGCGGCAGGGCGGATCGAAAAGACGGGGTGCCGCCGGCGGATGCTGGGAAATGGGGTTATGAGGGGAGCTCGCTTACCCGCCGGCCGCACCGGGTGCCGGAGCAAGTGGCGTCCCGTCGCCTGCCGGCACCTGGCGTGCGGGGCCGACAACCGTGGTGCTGGTGTGCAGGACGTCGCCATCGGTGTTCCGCACCTCGATCTCGATCGATATGCGGTCGTCGGGCGATCGGGGCACCTCAAAGACGATTGGGGTGTCTTGGGAGATGCTATCAAACACCGCGTCGGTTCGAGCCTCAACGGTCGTGCCGTTTCGCAGGATCTCGTAGTCCACCACGTATGTGCCGCGTGTATCGCTATAGGGAATGACAGAAAAGACGACCCGGTCGTCGTAGCCTTCCGTGTGCTGGTGGAATGTGGGGGCAGGTGCAGGCTCTTCGGGCGGCCGGTCGGCTGAAAAGCACCCGGCACCGCAGGCGACAGCGAGGACGCTGAGGATGCAGAGAATTGCAGGGGTGGAACCAATTTTGTGCGTCATTGTGAGTTTCTCCGGAGTTTTTGCAGGGCTGTCATGGGGGGTGGCGTGACAGGTGTCGTTGATGCATCTTTCATATACATCAATGTATGACAGCCTGTAGAGGAATTATTCGGCAGAGAGCTACAAAAACATATGTCGTCAGACTTACGACACAATCGTAACCTTTACCTGCCCGCGGGCCCCGCATATCTACGATGGATCTTGGAGCGCTCAGGGAGATCGGTCTCAACGAGGCGGAGATCCGTGTGTATGCAACCCTTATCAGGCACCGGCCGCTGAGCGCCCGGGAGATCGCTGAGAAATCCGGGCTCTACCGCCCGTACGTCTATGATACGCTGGCGAAACTGGTAAAAAAGGGCCTTGTCACACGGGTAAAAGACCCGGCAGTGCACCGCTATCTGGCCGTCCACCCTGACCGCATCGTCACCATCATCGAGGAGCGGCGCAGGCGGGTGCTGGACGCGGTCGACCGGCTCCGTGACAGCTATCTCGCGATGGGTGCGGAGGACTCCGTCCGGATCTTCGAGGGATCCGAGGGGCTCACATCCTTCTACGAAGAGCTCTACGCCTCGATCCGCGACGGGCGCAGCCGCCGTCTCTACGTCATGGGGGGCACGGGGGAGGCGACACGCCACGTCGAGTACTATTTCCCCAAGCTCCTGCGGCGCGGACGGGAAGAGCGCCTCCACCGGCGGGTGGATATCCGGATGATCTACAACGCTTCGGCCCGGGCCTCAGAGATGGTGCAATCCCATGCCGATGCCGTCGCCCTGAAATTCGCCCCGCCCGGCTGTGATGCAGCGGCGACGACCATTCTCACCGATACCATGCTCGCTCTCATGGTGCTCAAGGAACGGCCCTTCGTCATCGCCATCGCCAACCCCCACATCATCAATACCTACATGACGCTGTTTTCACAGGTCTGGGAGGGAACGGCAGGGTAACGCAGGTATTCCGGGTCCTTCGCCCGGGACGGATCCGGTCGGGCGACGGAAAAAACCGTTGGGTATAATACCCGGATCCCCCGACAGATTATCTATGGGAACGATCCTGCGCCTTCTCGCCGTCGTGGTCTTCGCGGCGGTCATCATGGTAGCCCTCCTGCTGGCAGGAATCGCGCTGTTCATGGGACAGATGGAGAGGAGCGCGGCCGAGAGTTCCGAGTCGTTGTATCTCTACGAACTGGGGCTTTCCACGACGGGCCCCATCGAGAACGCGGTCCTCCTGATCCCCGTCCCTGTCTGGTATAATCCGGATTCCGGGAACAATGAGACGATACTTGACATGTCCCGCGCCCATCTTCGCAATTTCGGCAATGTATCAGCGTCGATCGAGGATGTCGGCGGCATTCCCATGCTGAACATCTCCGCCGACCGGATAGAGCCCCTCTACACAAACCGCATCGAGCCGATTCCCATTCGGCCGGGCCAGAACGAGTCGGAGCTCCCGCAGCCGACTCACGTGTATGCCACCCGCTCTTCGGAAGCGACGCCGGTGCTGGTCGGCATGGAGGTGCATATGCAGGTTACGGATGCCGGTCATGCGATCGACACCCGGATGCCGGTCGGCAGCGAGCCCCTTTTTGCGCCGTACCGGATCGTTGAATCGTTCGACGGTTCCCGGCGATTGATTGAAGAAGAAGACTACTCCGTGAGCCCCGGCTCTTCCGGCTACATCGTTGAGGTGCCGCTAATCCTCTCCTACGATGCCGCCGATGACAACGTCCTCACCGTCTCCTCCGAACTGCAGGGGGTCAACCAGTGGTGGGTGCTGGGATGGCGGTCGAACTCGTACCACGAGCGGCTGCGCCATGCGTTTTCCGGTGCGTGCAACGACACCTACCCGGTGAAGGCCGTCCTCGTCACCGGCGAGGGCGTGTACTGACCCTCCGCCTCCCCGTTTTCACATGGTATCCTTTATGCCGATGAGAGCCATTCGGGGTGCATCGACGTGGAGTCGTGCCGCTCTGTGGTTTTATAGTGCTCGAATACGCCGTTTCCGGCTTTCGGGGCTGTGCGTGCCAGGATGGAGGCAACCTCCTCCTCGGCTAATGGCTGAAACGACATCGCTGCCTGGAGCGCCTGAGCAAGGTCGGCTCGCGACTCCATCCCTGTCACCACCACATCGGTGGGCAGGTTCATCGCGTAGTGGAGTGCTTCGATGGCCGTTACTGTGTTGGTATCGAACACCGTACCGGCGGAAAACGGCTTCATCCCGATGACGCCGATGCCGCGCTCGACCAGTACAGGCAGCACCTCGTGCTCGAAACTGCGAAAGTGCGCGTCAAGGACGTTGAGGGGCATCTGCACGGTGTCCCATGCGAAATCCTGTTCGAGCATCGTGCGGTGAATGCCCGGGTCTTTATGGCCGGTAAATCCGATATAGCGGACCCTGCCCTCGTCACGGGCCTCGACCATCGCCTCCATTGCACCATCGTGTGCAAACGCACGGTCGATATCATCGAACCGGATCACCTCGTGCAGCTGCCAGAGATCGATATGGTCCACCTGCAGGCGCTGGAGGCTCTGGTCGAGCTGTGCGCGCGCCGCCTCTTTCGTCCGGCCGTCGACTTTGGTCATGAGGAATATATGATCCCGGTAGCCGTCTTTCAGCGCCTCGCCAAGACGGCGCTCGCTCTCGCCGTTATGGTAATCCCAGCTGTTGTCAAAGAAGGTGATGCCTTGCTCGATAGCTTCACGCACGAGGTCCACGACATCGGCGGTACTGCGCGGCAATCCGAGATGAAACCCTCCGACCCCGATAATCGATACCTTCTCCCCTGTACTGCCCAGTTCACGGTACGGCATCTCATACTTCAGAGAACTTCGAATAACCCCCTCTCATCGAATGTACTTTATGCTGCGGGATCGATCAATATTCAATGAGCACGTTCTTTAATTTTGCAATTAAGGATGAATATCACCGCATTGCTCAACAAGGAAACA